>Ga0065711_1000071_pt1 | contig 186408 bp, 176 predicted proteins | sample Hoacrofraction12_FD_59098 | JGI IMG/M metagenome (GOLD analysis project Ga0065711, IMG submission 59098) | Hoatzin crop microbial communities from Cojedes, Venezuela - Epithelial fraction 12 v2 (version 2) | ecosystem: Host-associated > Birds > Digestive system > Esophagus > Crop | place... | reverse complement strand
TTTATTCCAACATTCCACAATATCACGCACTTGAGTCCATTCCTTGGCGCGATTTGCGTTTTGGGTGTACTATGGATTGTAAACGAATTCATCAATCGACGCTTTTTTCACACCGATCACCGATCACGAAACACGTTGCCCGACGTGCTAAAGTATGGCAGCGTGCAGATGATTCTATTTGTTCTTGGCGTCATGCTATCACTTGGCGTTCTAACTGAAATTGGTGCAATGAAATTCCTATCAGAACAATTTGAGAACTACGTATCAAACGTTTGGTTGGAAGGCGTGATAGCAGGTTCGTTGAGCACGATACTCGACAATTTCGCGTCGGCTATGGCTGCCATTTCAATAGGCGAAGAAGCTGCGATAGCGCAAGGCGATATTTTCTGGAAGGTTATTGCTTACGCAACCGCTGTTGGCGGAAATGTTTTAGCAGTAGGATCGATGAGTGGCGTAGCATTGCTCATCAGCGAACGCATGCATATCGGTTGGTTCTTCCGCAACGTCGGTTGGAAAGCATTGCTTTCGAGTTTGCTTGGACTGATTGCGATGTGGGCGATTTATACATTGACAATATAAACACACAAAAATAGATTATGACAAAAGTAAAAACTATTGGCGTATTGACGTCAGGTGGCGACGCGCCAGGTATGAATGCTGCTATCCGTGCGGTGACCCGCGCTGGTATTTGCAATGGATTTAAGATTAAAGGCATCTATCGCGGATACGAAGGCTTGATCAATGGCGAAATAGAAGACTTTACTACCGAAAACGTGAGTGGCATTATCATGCTGGGCGGTACAATTCTGAAGACAGCGCGCTCGAAACGTTTTATGACTGCAGAAGGAAAACGTCAGGCGTACGAGACGATGAAAAAGCATAAGATTGATGCGCTGGTTGTTATTGGTGGAAATGGTTCGCTAACTGGTGCTATGGAGTTTGCACAAGAATACGATGTGCGCTGCATTGGACTACCTGGAACCATCGATAACGATCTTTACGGCACTGACTCAACGATTGGCTACGATACTACACTGAATACAATTATCGATTGCGTTGACCGAATTCGCGATACTGCACAAAGTCACGAGCGAATCTTCTTTGTTGAAGTGATGGGACGTGACGCTGGATTCTTGGCGCAAAACAGTGCGATTGCATGTGGTGCAGAGGCAGCGATAATTCCTGAAGATAGCACCGACGTTGACCAGTTGGCGCGCTTCATGGAACGAGGTGTTAGAAAATCTAAGAAGAGTTGCATTGTTATTGTATCAGAAAGCAAAAAATGTGGCGCTCTTTACTATGCCGATCGCGTTAAGAAAGAATTCCCGCAGTTTGATGTACGCGTGTCAATCCTTGGACACCTGCAGCGTGGCGGTCGTCCGTCAGCGCATGACCGCATCTTAGCGTCGCGAACAGGTCAAGCAGCGATAGAAGCCATTATGCAAGGACAACGAAACGTGATGGTTGGCATCAGAAACAATGAAATTGACTACGTACCACTTGCAGAAGCCATTCGTAGCGATAAACCATTCGATAGAAAATTAATAGAAGTTTTAGACGAATTAAGTATATAAAGTAAATATTTTTTCCTACTTTTGCGGCGTAACCTTACGCTTTGTAGAAAAACAGACTATTCAATAAATAAAAAATTATAATACATTATGTCAGAAATTAAAGGACACATTTCTCAGATTATCGGTCCTGTTATCGACGTTTATTTCGATACGCAAGGTCAAGATGCAGAGAAAGTCTTGCCCAAGATTTATGAGGCACTGAAAATTAAGCGCCCCGATGGCAAAGACCTGATTGTTGAAGTTCAACAACACATCGGCGAAGATACTGTTCGATGCGTTGCGATGGACAATACCGACGGTCTGCAACGCGGTCTTGAAGCAGTGCCATTGGGATCTCCTATCTTGATGCCCGCAGGAGAACAGATTAAAGGTCGTATGCTGAACGTTATCGGTCAGCCAATCGATGGTATGAAAGAACTCGACATGCAAGGTGCATATCCAATTCACCGCGAGGCGCCAAAGTTTGACGAGCTTTCTACTCGTAAAGAGATGCTCGCTACGGGTATCAAAGTGATCGACCTGCTCGAACCTTATATGAAAGGTGGAAAAATTGGTCTTTTCGGTGGTGCAGGTGTAGGAAAGACGGTGCTTATCATGGAGCTTATCAACAACATCGCAAAGGGACACAACGGTTACTCAGTGTTCGCTGGCGTTGGAGAGCGTACCCGTGAAGGTAACGACTTGATTCGCGAAATGATTGAGAGTGGAGTAGTTCGCTATGGCGATAAGTTCAAACAAGCGATGGATGAAGGCAAATGGGATTTGTCGCTCGTTGATCCTGAGGAACTAAAGAAATCGCAAGCAACGCTTGTCTATGGACAGATGAATGAACCTCCTGGAGCTCGCGCTTCAGTGGCTTTGTCTGGTCTGACCGTAGCCGAAGAATTCCGCGATAATGGTGGCAAAGATGGTTCAGCAGCCGACATTCTTTTCTTTATCGATAATATTTTCCGTTTCACTCAAGCAGGTTCAGAAGTTAGTGCATTGTTGGGTCGAATGCCGTCTGCAGTAGGTTATCAACCGACTCTGGCGTCAGAAATGGGCGCGATGCAAGAGCGAATCACTTCGACAAAGAAAGGTTCTATTACTTCAGTACAGGCAGTCTATGTTCCAGCAGACGATTTAACTGACCCAGCACCAGCAACCACGTTCACCCACTTGGACGCTACGACAGAACTTTCTCGTAAGATTACGGAATTGGGAATTTACCCAGCCGTTGACCCACTTGGTTCAACGTCTCGTATTCTTGATCCACTGATTGTAGGAAAAGAACACTACGATTGCGCGCAGCGTGTTAAGCAAATCCTGCAGCGCTACAAAGAGTTGCAAGATATTATCGCCATTCTGGGTATGGATGAATTGTCGGATGAAGACAAACTTACTGTGAACCGTGCTCGTAGAGTACAGCGATTCCTATCACAACCTTTCGCAGTAGCAGAACAATTTACTGGCGTTCCTGGCGTAATGGTTAAGATTGAAGACACCATCAAAGGATTTAACATGATTCTTGACGGAGAAGTCGATGATCTTCCAGAACAAGCGTTCTTGAATGTTGGTACAATAGAAGACGCTATTGAAAAAGGCAAGAAACTGATGGAAGCAGCAAAAGGATAAGGTATGGCTTTGAATCTGAAAATCGTATCTCCTGAGAAAGTAGAGTTTGATGGCGAGGTAGCAAGTGTTATCGTGCCAGGCGTTGTTGGTAGTTTTGAAATTCTTCCCGACCATGCGCCAATTATTTCTCTGCTTGAAACAGGAACCGTAGAATATGCTGCAGCCGACGGCAAACATCAACTTGCGATTGCTGGCGGTTTTGTTGAAGTAAAGAAAAATATGGTTAGCATTTGCGCTGAACTGAACTCAGAATTGTAAAGAACGATGAACGTAAGAAAAGCGAGCAAGAAATATTTTAAGCAGTCACTCTGGTTGATTGCAGGTCTGACGTTGCTATTCTTTTTAGCCATCAGCATTTGGTTTCAAAACCAACTGATTCTGCCTGTAGTTATATCAGCTGTGTTTGCATTGATTGTTTCTGCCGCTGAAGCAATAATATGGCGCAAAGTCAGCGAGAAGAATGCCGAAAATTTGCCAACGTTCTACACCGCTGCATCAGGATTTCGTATGCTTTTTGCATTGTTCGTGATGCTTATTTATTATATAATAAAAGGTAGGGACGCCATGTTGCCATTCTTTCTCGTCTTTGCAGCATATTATGCCGTATTACTCATCTTTACAACCATCTTTTTCTCGAAAGCTGCCAAACAGCAGTGATGTTTAAAATTTGTATGGACTCAAAAATGAAACACATCAAATACATTATTTGCGCATTGTTGCTCATCTTCGTACCAATTGGAGCGCAAGCCGAAGAGCAGGAATCGGAATTGAATATTCCTGAAATCGTGCTCGAACACTTGTCCGATGCTTACGAATGGCATATCGTTTCGTATAAAGGAAAGCACATTAGCATTCCATTGCCTGTGATTGTGCGTAGTAGTCAGACTGGAAAATGGTTTGTTGGCATGCCAAAGAATCTGCCAGAACCATTCTTCTTCAACGCCGAAAAACATGGTAAGATCTACGAAAAGATGCCTGACGGATCGGTTAAACGACCAATCGATTTGAGTATCACGAAAACCGTTGCCGCAATATGGATAGCTGTACTTTTGCTGTCTATCATTTTCATTTATTGTGCACGATGGTATAAAAAACGTGATGCGTCAAGTGAAGCGCCGAAAGGTTTTGTTGGTGCGATGGAGATGATCGTTATGACCATCTACGACGATGTTATCAAAAGTTCTATACCAGAACCACATGCGCAGAAATATGCACCATATCTCTTAACCATTTTCTTCTTTATCCTAACAACTAACCTCTTGGGATTGATTCCTATCTTCCCAGCTGGCGCAAACGTGACTGGTAACATTAACATCACGTTCTTCCTCGCGCTTTGCACGATGTTGGCAATCAATCTATTTGGAAACAAAGAATATTGGAAGGAGATATTCTGGCCAGATGTACCCTTGTTCTTGAAAGCTTACCCAATTCCAGTGATGCCTGTTATCGAACTCTTTGGCGTCTTCACGAAACCATTCGCTCTGATGATTCGTCTTTTCGCCAACATGATGGCTGGTCACGCTGTGATATTGAGTTTCACTTGCGTTATCTTCCTTGGATGGACGATGGGCGTAGGTTTCGGACTCGGATTGAACCTCTTTAGTTTCATCATGCTTCTGTTTATGAACTGCTTGGAGTTGCTTGTCGCTTTCATCCAAGCATACGTATTTACGATGTTGAGTGCAGTATTTATTGGACTCGCTCACAAAGAAGAACATGCTGAATAAATCAAAATCAAAAACATATACGACACATATTTAATTATTAATAATAACTAAAACATTTACAATTATGATTTTATCAACTTTATTAGCCGCTGAAGGCCTTGCACAGCTTGGCTGCGGTCTTGGAGCAGGTATTGCAACAATTGGTGCAGGTATTGGTATCGGAAAAATCGGTGGACAAGCTATGGACGCCATCGCACGCCAACCTGAAGCAAGTGGAAAAATTCAATCAAACATGATTCTTACTTCAGCATTCGTTGAAGGTTGTGCTCTGTTTGCTATCGCAGCTTGCGCATTCCTTATCTAATTTTAATCAAAAAGTAGCAGATGGATTCATTAAATTTGCCATCCATTCTGACACCAGACTTGGGACTCCTGTTCTGGATGTTGCTTGCTTTTCTGGTAGTTTTCTTCGTGCTCGCGAAATTCGGTTTTCCTGCTATCATCAAGATGGTAAACGACCGCAAGAATTACATAGACGACAGTCTTCGTAAAGCGCACGAGGCAAATGAACGATTGGCAAACATTCAGCAAGAGGGAGAAACGATTATCCAAAACGCTCGCGAAAAACAAGCGAACATTCTGAAAGAAGCTTCGCAAACGCGAGAAACGATGGTCGAAAACGCCCAGCAACAAGCTAAAGCAGAAGGAGCGCGATTGCTTTCTGAAGCAAGAACAGAAATTGCTGCAGAAAAACAGAACGCAATGCGTGACATCCGCTCGCAAGTTGCCGACTTGTCAGTCCAAATCGCCGAGAAAATTCTTCGCGAGAAACTCTCTGGTGAGCAGACGCAAATGGATATGATCAATAAACTGCTGGATGATATTTCTGTTGAAGAAAATAAAGCGTAAATAGCTATGGATTCAGGCGTTATATCCGTAAGATATGCTCGTGCATTATTGAAAAGCGCGACTGAAGCAAAGCAGGAAGATAAGGTCTTTATGGAAATGGAAACTATCGTAGAGAGTTATCTTCAGGTTCCTGAATTGCGGCAGACGATAGAAAATCCAATGCTGGACAGCAAAACCAAATCAGAATTGCTGAAGACTGCAGCAGGAAAAGATCCTTCTGAACAAACAAATCGTTTCATTGATTTGGTTCTCAAAGAAGGACGCGAAAAAAGTCTGCAATTCATGGCTGCCTCTTATGTTACACTTTACCGACAACAGAAAAATATCACCCTTGGAAAACTTATCACTGCAACTGCTGCTACGCCTGAAATAGAACAGCGCATCAAGCAGCTTGTGGAGAATAAGACTCATAAAACTGTTGAGTTCCAGACTGAAGTTGATCCTGAAATCATCGGTGGTTTCATTCTCGATTATGATACTTACCGCATGGATGCCAGCGTGAAAAATAAACTGAAGACTGTACTCGCAGAATTAAAAAAGTAAAAGAAAACCAAGTATTGCTTAAGTTTTAAAAATTAAAAATGTCAGATAAAATTAAACCCAGCGAAGTGTCTGAAGTGCTCTTGAAGCAATTACAAGGCATCAGCAGTGGAACCAAATTCGAAGAAGTGGGCACCGTGCTTCAAGTGAGTGATGGTGTTGCTCGAATCTATGGTCTTCGCAATGCTGAAGCAAACGAACTTCTTGAGTTTGAGAATGGCACGATGGCGATAGTCATGAACTTGGAAGAAGATAATGTGGGTTGTATCTTGCTCGGTCCAACATCTGGAATCAAGGAAGGTCAAGTTGTAAAACGCACACACCGCATTGCTTCTATCCGTGTAAATGATAACATGCTCGGTCGCGTCATTAACCCTCTCGGACAAGCAATCGATGGCAAAGGTGATATCGATTTTTCCGATTCATTCGAGATGCCTCTCGATCGCAAAGCACCAGGTGTAATCTATCGTCAGCCCGTTAAGGAACCATTGCAGACTGGTTTGAAAGCTGTCGATTCAATGATTCCAATCGGAAGAGGTCAACGTGAGCTCATCATTGGCGACCGTCAGACTGGTAAAACAGCGATTGCTGTCGATACAATCATCAACCAGAAAAGTTTCTACGAAGCAGGCAAACCTGTATATTGCATTTACGTTGCTATTGGACAGAAAGCATCAACCGTTGCAGCGCTTGTTCAAACGCTGAAAGAGCATGGCGCGCTGCCATATACAATCGTTGTTAGCGCAACTGCTGCAGATCCTGCCGCAATGCAATATTATGCTCCGTTCGCAGGTGCAGCTATCGGTGAATATTTCCGCGATAGAGGCGAATCAGCGCTTGTTGTCTATGACGACTTGTCAAAACAGGCGGTTGCTTATCGTGAAGTATCATTGATTCTTCGTCGTCCTTCAGGTCGCGAAGCATATCCTGGTGACGTATTCTATTTGCACTCACGTCTGCTTGAACGTGCTGCTCGAATCAATGACCAGCAGGAAGTTGCAGAGCAAATGAACGATCTTCCTGAATGCATGAAAGGTCACGTGAAAGGTGGTGGTTCGTTAACCGCTTTGCCAATCATCGAAACCCAAGCAGGCGACGTTTCCGCTTATATTCCAACGAATGTGATTTCTATTACTGATGGACAGATTTACCTTGAAACTGACTTGTTCAACCAAGGTTTCCGTCCTGCAATCAACGTTGGTATATCTGTGTCGCGTGTTGGTGGTTCTGCGCAAGTGAAATCAATGAAGAAAGTTGCTGGAACACTTAAAATCGATATGGCACAATATCGCGAACTGGAATCATTCTCGAAGTTCTCGAGCGACATGGACGCAGTTACCGCAATGACGCTCGATAGAGGTCGAAAGAACAATCAGCTTCTGATTCAGCCACAATACAGCCCGATGCCTGTAGGTGAGCAAATCGCTATCCTATATTGCGGCGTTCATGGTCTGATGCACGATGTTCCAGTCGATAAAGTGCGCGAATGCCAAGATACATTCCTCGACAAGATGCGTAATGCACACGCTGACGTTATTGAAACACTGCAAAGTGGCAAGTTAACCGATGAAGCAACAAATTGCATCGAACAAGTAATGGCAGATATCGCAGGTCTGTATAAATCGTAAAGCTTATGCCGTCACTAAAGGAAATAAAAAATCGCATTTCCAGCGTAAACAGCACCCGTAAAATCACGAGTGCGATGAAGATGGTTGCATCAAGCAAACTCCATCGCGCACAAGTGATGATTGGAAACATGCTGCCTTACGAGACGTTGCTTGAGCATATCCTCAAAACATTCCTTGCTTCAGAAGCCGAAAACAACACTCCCTACGACGATGTGCGCAAAGTACATCGCGTAGCCTTTGTTGTATATAGTTCGAATAGCAGTTTGTGTGGCGGTTTCAATGCAAATATAATCAAGATGATGATGCATGCGCTCGAGGAATATAAAGATCTCGGCAAGGAAAACATCATTATCTATCCGATTGGACGTAAAGTGGCAGAAAAAGTCGATAAACTCGGCTATCAATCTGCAGGCGATTTCACTGAATTAGCCGACAAACCTAACGTTCAAGAGTGCATCAACATCGCCAGCACATTGCTTCGCCAATTCGCTGAAGGAGAGATAGATAGGGTAGAAATGTTCTATCATCACTTCAAGAGCGCAGGAAGTCAAATTCTTACGCGTAAAACCTTCCTCCCATTCGACCTCCAATCAGAATTGGATGAAGATAAAGAGCGTGATTTGACAACAAATGTGGTTACGAAAAAGGCGCAAGAATATCTTAAAAAGAAGCAACAAAAGCAAGAAAAGAAGCACGAGGAAGCTAAACCGCTTAACGACAACTTCATTGTCGAACCGGACATGGATACAGTCTTAGGCAAACTGATTCCTAAACTTGCGCATTTGATGATTTACACCGCATTGCTCGACAGCAACGCATCAGAACACGCTGCGCGAATGGTTGCTATGCAAACGGCAACAGACAATGCCGACGAATTGTTGCGCGAACTGAACTTGCAATTCAACAAGAGTCGTCAGCAAGCTATTACAAGCGAATTGCTCGACATTGTTGGCGGTTCGGTAAACAACTAAACTATCGATGCAGCACATTGCTTTACCATAAAGAAAGTGGTTTCCTGAAATTTTGGAAACCACTTTTTTTTATTCCATTTCGTCACATTATTTTGCTCGTTCAACGACTAAAAAACGTCGCTTACTCATTGAAAATCAAACAAAAACGAGCTATTTCTTTGCTTTTTGCGTTCCTTCCACTATCTTTGCACGCGATAAAATTTTATCTATTATGGGTGTCTTCGGTATTTTTAATAAAAAAAAGAAGGAAACGCTCGATCAGGGTTTGGAAAAGACCAAAGAGAGTGTTTTTTCAAAGTTACAGCGTGCTGTTGCAGGCAAATCAAAAGTTGATGATGAAGTTTTAGACGATCTCGAAGAGGTACTTATTACGAGCGATGTCGGTGTTGACACAACGCTGAAAATCATCAAGCGAATCGAAGAACGTGTACAGCGCGATAAATATGTTTCGACAAGCGAACTCAACAACATTCTACGCGAAGAAATCGAAGCATTATTGTTGGAAAACCATGCGGAAGACATGGCAGATTTTGATTTACCAACCACACACAAACCTTACGTCATTTTAGTTGTTGGAGTTAATGGCGTAGGAAAAACAACTACCATCGGAAAACTTGCAGTTAAATTTAAGCAAGCAGGCAAGAAAGTTTATCTTGGCGCTGCCGACACTTTCCGTGCTGCTGCAGTAGAACAACTATGCATTTGGGGAGAACGCGCTGGCGTGCCTGTAGTGAAACAACAGATGGGCGCTGATCCTGCAAGTGTTGCTTTTGACACACTCCAATCAGCAAAAGCCAATGATGCCGACGTCGTTCTCATCGATACTGCAGGTCGTTTGCACAACAAAGTGGGCTTGATGAACGAGCTAAAGAAGATCAAGGATGTTATGAAGAAGATATTGCCCGAAGCACCTGATGAAGTTCTGCTCGTATTAGATGGCTCTACAGGTCAGAATGCATTCGAGCAAGCGCGCCAGTTTGCTGCTGTAACTCCAATTTCTTCATTGGCAATTACAAAGCTTGACGGTACGGCAAAGGGTGGTGTAGTTATCGGCATAAGTGACCAACTTAAAGTGCCAGTTAAATACATTGGTTTAGGTGAAGGCATCGATGATCTTCAGTTGTTCAATCGACGCGAATTTGTAGATTCTCTTTTCAAACGATAAGCTGTCCTTCCATGCGCAGAAATCAAGTGGATGTGATAACAATGGGCTGCTCTAAGAATTTAGTTGACAGCGAGTTGCTCATGCGTCAGTTTCAGGAAAACGGTTATCACTGCGTTCATGACGCAAAACAAGTGAAAGGCGAAATTGCCGTAGTAAACACGTGTGGTTTTATAGAGAGTGCCAAGCAAGAAAGCATTGACATGATTTTGCAACTCATTGAACAAAAACAGCAGGGTCACTTGCGAAAACTCTATGTCATGGGTTGCCTTTCACAACGCTATCAAAAAGAATTAGAAGCTGAGCTTCCACAAGTGGATAAGTTTTATGGGAAGTTCAATTACAAAGAGTTACTCCACGATCTTGGCAAAGCGCCAGTTTCAGATTGCAAGCAAGAGCGTGTTCTAACAACGCCACGTCATTACGCTTACTTGCGTATCAGCGAGGGTTGCAATCGTCGCTGCGCTTACTGCGCCATTCCCATCATTACTGGACCGCACCGCAGTCGTAAATTCGAGGATATCATTGCTGAAGCACAACAATTAGCATCGCAAGGCGTGCGAGAACTGCAAGTAATTGCACAAGAACTAACCTACTATGGCGTAGATCTTTACCACAAGCAACGCATTGCGGAATTAGTTGATAGTTTGGCGCAAATCAAAGGCATCAGATGGATTCGTCTGCACTATGCTTATCCCAACGATTTCCCAATGGAACTTCTTAAAGTGATGCGCGAGCGACCCAACGTGTGTCATTATCTCGACATCGCTTTGCAACACATTTCCGACAACATGCTTCAGCGCATGCATCGTCATGTAACAAAAGACGAAACGCTACAACTTCTGAAAACCATCCGCGAGCAAGTGCCTGATATTGCACTGCGAACAACGTTGATGGTTGGCTTTCCTGGCGAGACGGATGACGATTTCCAGCAACTGCTTCAGTTTGTTCGCGACATGAAATTCGAGCGAATGGGCGCTTTCGCTTATTCAGAGGAGGAAGGAACTTACAGCGCTACGCATTACGAAGACGATGTTCCGCCTGAAATTAAACAACAACGACTCGACCAACTCATGGCTTTGCAACAGGAAATCAGTGCGGAGCAAACGCAACAGCTTGTAGGAACTTTGCAACGCGTGATGATCGACCGAAAAGAGAATCAGTTCTATATCGGTCGCACGCAGTATAGTTCGCCAGAAGTCGATCCCGAAGTTCTGATTCCTTGCACTCGACAACTGCATTACGGCACATTCTACAACGTACGCATAACCGATTGCGACGAGTTTGATTTATATGGAAACGTCGAGCAATGAACCAGCCTTCTGATGCATTACGACAAGATTGGCAAAAGGTCAATCAAGCATTTACAAAAGCCATTTTCGATTACCATCTCATTGAAGACGAAGACCAAATCCTCGTTGCAGTGAGCGGTGGCAAGGATTCGCTCATCCTATTGCGTTTACTTGCCGAGCGCGTGCGTATCTTCAAACCGCGATTTCGCGTGCATGCGGTTCACGTCACCATGCAAATCAAAGACGCGGAGGGTAGGGTAGTAACGCCATACCAGTCGGATGCAACTTGGATGCAGCAGTTTGCTGACGAGTTGCACGTGCCTTTGACCATTCTTCCTGCTGCTTTCGAACAGCGAAACGATGCGGAAAAACAACCTTGTTTCCTTTGTTCGTGGAATCGTCGTAAGGCGTTGTTCGACTATGCTAAACAATTAGGATTCAATAAGATAGCGTTAGGTCATCATCAAGACGATTTGCTAACGACAACGCTTATGAATCTTTTTCTACAAGGGCGTTTCGACACGATGCCTGCTGTGCTTCATCTCGACAAAATGCCGCTCCAGATCATCCGACCGCTTTGCCTTTGTCGCGAAGCAACGCTCCAGCGAATTGCGGCTGCAGAAAATTTTCCTAAACAACTGAAAAACTGTCCGTTTGAACACGAAAGCGAACGCGAACGCTTCAAACAACTTTTCTGGCAAATGGAACAGGAAAATCCCGAAGTGCGCTTCAATCTTTGGCATGCCGTAGAACGCGCCAACCTCTTGCTGCGTTAGTCTTTTATTTCGTTGTACGAAAGTCGCCAAACAGCTCGGATCAATGTCGATGACGTCATACGCTTTTTCGGAAAACAATATTTGAAAAAGCGAAAGATGTAGAACAAAACGAAATCCTATATATAATATAATAAGGTGGCGCGAACTTCCGATGGTGGTTCGCGCTATTTTTTTTAATCTCTTGCAGCACTCGGCGTCATGCCAGTCATACGTTTGAAAAATCGCGTAAACGTAGTCTGTTCGTCGAAGTGCAAGTCGCGTGCGATTTCCGCAATCGATTTGTTCGTATAGCGTAGCGCTATTTTTGCCTTGTTTATCACTGAAAGTTCAACCCAATACATTACGCTCTTACCGCTTACGTTTCGGATAACGGAACTCAAGTAACGGGGCGACAGAAACAGGTGTTCGGCGTAGAAAGCAATATTCCGCTGTTCCGATGAATACTGACTAACGAGCGAAAGAAACCTGTTGAAAATGTCTTGCGCGCGGTTGTTGGCGGTATGCAATACAGCCTCTTGCGATTTGTAAAGCACGAGGATTTCCTCGCGTAGCGCTGCGGTCAGATGGTCAATGATTACGTCGTTAAATCCACGTTTCAGCGTCGCATCGATAAGCGCGAAATAACTATCGCCAATCTCCATCGTCGTATCAGTTGCTTTCACGAGCATACAGTATGGCGCCACGTCTGCATCGCTTTTCAATGAAACTGCGCGAAGGCAATAATCGGGCGTGAAATCAGTCATTTCCAAAATCGAATTGGCGCTAACGATCGCTAAATCGCCTTTCTGAAACGTATAATGCCGCAAGTTAATCTCGTAAGTCGCTGTTCCGCTAACCACTTCTATCGCTTGCGTGCGGTCGAACATGTAAGGGATTCCTTTCTTTATCCACGTTGTACTCGCAATGAGCAGACTCATCGAAAACGTAAAGTCATCGTTCATCGTCATGCTCGCGTGTTGGATAATTTCTTCTTGATTGATTTCAAAAATTCTCTTCGTCATACTGTCGCAAATGTACAAAATATTGACGAAAAACAACGTTTTTTCGCAAAAATCTGACGATTTGTTCAATTCTTGCGTGTATTTGTTTAGTCTATCTCGCGCTTTTCGCTCTACCTTTGCACTCGTAAAAACAAACTAAAACGCAAATATAAAAATGAAAATTACAGTAATCGGATCGACAGGAATGGTTGGTAGCACTGTCGTTAAAGAATTAGCCAATCGTGGTCATCAAGTAACAGCAATCGCTCGCAAGCCAGAAAAAGTTTTGGTGCATGAAAATGTGACCGCAGTGCGTGCAGATGTGCTCGACAATGACTTCTACAAAAATCTGGAAGGTGCAGATGCAGTCGTATCTGCGTTCTCTACGGGAAATTGGACTGACGGTGAACTTTTCACGCGTGGCGCTAACGCAATAGTTGATGCTGCTGCGAAAGCCAATGTACCATATATTTTGATAGTTGGTGGCGCTGGAAGTCTATTTGTTGCTCCTGGCGTTCAGTTAGTCGATGTTCCGCAATTTCCTGCAAGCGTTTATCCCGTTGCCAACGCAGCCCGCAATCTTCTGAACGACCTCCGCGCGCGTAACGATGTAAACTGGTCGTTTATCTGTCCGCCAGCTTCTTTTGCTGGTGGTGAAGTAAGTTACGAACGCACTGGAAAATATCGCGTAGGTGATGACTTTGTGATGACCGATAAAGAAGGTAAACCTGCAGATATTAGCGTGGCAGATATGGCTGTCGCAATCGCCGATGACGTTGAAAAGAAAGCGCATCTCAAGACACGTTTTACGGTTGCAGCAGAAGATTAAACAAAAACTTATAACAAGTTGATTATGAAAAAGATACTATATATCGCAATCGCATTGTGCTGCTTTATTTTTACAGCATGTCAAACGAACAAAACAAACGATATAAACAACGAAAATCAAACCGATAGTATGAAAGTGATTCCGCAAACAGATGCCAACGTAATCGTGTTGGTTGCTCATCCTGATCTCAGTAAAAGCACAGCAAATGCTGCGCTCGCGAAAGCTGCATCTGAGGTCGATGGCGTGCAGGTTGTCAATATTGCCGATTTTCCTGTAACGCCCGAAACTTACAAAGAAATCGTCAATCGTGCGCAAACCATCGTTTTCCAATTCCCAATCTATTGGATGAGCGCACCGTACATTATGAAACAGTGGACAGACATCGTCTTTATGGCGTTCGCTGGTGAAGAAAATATCGTAAAAGACAAGCATTTCATGGTATGTTGCACAACTGGCTCGCCAGAAGATGCATACCAGCATGGCGCACGCAACAAATACACCATTGAAGAGTATCTTCGCCCTTACGAAGGACAAGCAAACCATGCGCAGATGACGTGGGAAAAACCGCTAACTGTGTTTGGACAGATTCCAAATGGTGGAAACGTGGAGTTGGAAAAGGGTTGTCAGGAGTATAAATCACGACTCCAATCCTATGTCGCTGCAGCAAAATAACGCTGCGCACGCAATCTTCAATAGCGTGAGGTTATTCCGCAATGGAATAACCTCTTTTTTGTGATTTTTTGTCTAATAAAACGAAATCTTAACTCGTTGTATTTCGTTAGAACTCTATGATTTGCGGTTTTACATCGCTGTCGTGTGTGCGGGAATGTCAATACATTCGTCTTTCATATCTTCGCCATGCAACCACCGAAGCGAGCGTTCTTGCGTGCGTTTATCGTCTACCACACCTGACGTAATCATTTCGCGCCACGATTTGCGTGCATAACCGCCGTCGCCTGCTAAAATAATGTAGCGTCCTGTTGCATTATTTCGCACACGCACGCAACAGAGTCCGTCACTGTGACCTGGCTGATTGATCATCGTTATGCTTCCGTCGTCTAAAAGGTCGAAAGAGTGGTGGGCTGGACCTTCTTCGCCATTCCAATCCACGAGTTCCAAGTTTACATCCTTCCACCAACGCGATTTGTAACGAATGCGATGGGTGATGTTTCCATTCATCGCGAAATCCATATCGGCGCGTGACGCGATGATTCTACGTGCATCGGCAACGTGTTTCAATCCATTAGCGTGGTCGCAATCTAAGTGAGTAAGCAAAACGCAATCGATATCGCTCGGTTTGTAGCCGATAGCAGCGAGTTGCTCGTCAATCGCAGCGCCAAGTGGCAGCACGCCGTCGTTAATGTTCGTCAACATCCAACCTAACTCGCGCGTTTCTGCTTTTTTGTCGAAGGTTCCGCGTGGCGAAATGTCGCAATGCCAACCTGTATCAACGAGATACAATCCCGATGGATGTTCAATAAGATAGCAAGTCACTGGCAGCCAAATCCATCGTTTCTTTGGCGTGAGCAGTCCTGAGCCTTTAAGCATCGAAACGTTGCCTCCAAAAGGAAGGTACGGCGAGACGCGAACTTCGCCCGTTTGTAAGACGTGTATTTTCATGCGCAATAATCTAATAAATCAATGTACTCTCGCAAAGATATAAAAAACGGCAGAAGTCAGTCAATAAATGTTTGGAAAATGTAGTTTACTATCGTAAACAAATATTGTTGTTGGGGACTTCATAATTTAACAATTTAGAATTGGTAGAATATGCGGTAGACCAACGGTAGAAAGTTTTTAGTAAATATGGTTAAAAAAGTGTAATAAATAGGTAAATATTTTCACCTTTTTGAAGCCCCTTTTATTACAAATTGTTTTGTAATTTGCTGATTTTCAACATGTTTTATTCCTCTTATGGGAATTTGAACTTGTGATTCCGTTGGGGTTCGAACCCAAGACCTACTGCTTAGAAGGCAGTTGCTCTAATCCAACTGAGCTACGGAACCATCCTAAAAAATTGCGTTGCAAAATTACAGCATTATTTTTTGAATGCCAAATTTTTTGAGATAGATTTCGTTTGCGTGTAGAATGGCGCTACAATTTGCTGAGATAGGTTTCTGCACGCGTGTCTCCCAACTCTTTTGCTTTAAGTAACGCTTTTCGTGCTTCTGTTTTATTTTTCTTGTTTAATTGCGCAATGCCGAGAATCAACCAACCGTCGGGATAATCTGCAGCAATCTTGTTGCAAACCTCTGCGCTGCGAATGGCGTCGTCGTATTGGCTGAAGCGGAGATGCAGAGATGCTTTTTCAGCCCAATACTGTGGATTTCTATTGTCTAAAAGTATGGCGCGATTGATGTCGTCCATCGCTTGCTGATAACGTTTTATTTTCATCTCACATTGCTCTCTAACGTAGTAGAACTCAGCATTTTGCGGTTGTCCATGATAGATAGAATCGTAATGATTGTAATCGTCAACGGCAGCGCGATATTCGCCTAAAAGGGCATGCGTGTTTCCGCGCGTCAGGATGTAGGGCGCCGATGCTATCTCGCTTGACGAAACATTTACTGCACTATCAAGCAGCGCCATATATTCCTCCTTTGGCGCGTTGAGTTGCTGTTTGCATTGCGCAGCTTCAAGATATATTTCGCCATTGTTCGGCATCGATTTTGTTAAAGCCATAAACCGCTGATACGCATCGTTGTAATCGCCTTTTGCATACACGATTTGCGCTTGCTGATGCTGGTAAACAGGATTGTGACTGATGTCGTAAGCTTTCTGTGCCTCGTCCAGAGCGCGGTCGAACGACCAACTACTGTAAGGAATCGTTGACTTATAAATTTCTTTCTGATAGATAAGTCGCGCGTACGTTGAGTGAGCTTCGTCTTTCTTTGTTACATTTTTCAAAGCCGTTTGCATCTCGCGGTCAACCTCAGAGAAACGATTCGCGTTCAGCAATCTGGTAGCGCGTTGCGTGTATCCCTCGATGGCGTTTGGGAATTGACGAAGATATTGCTCGATGTAACGATTGTAAGTCAATGAATCCGTTTGCTGGGAAGCAAGCATAAACATCACAGCAGCCTTTTGCTGGTCGTTGGGAAACGCAATCAGCAAATTTGTTTGACGCAAAACAGGATCATTGAGCGCTAAACCATTATCGACTTTCAATGATTCAATAAATTGTGCATCGACTGCGTGAAGCTGGTTGTCGGCAGCAGAAGGCTGGAGCATGGCGATAATTTGGCCGTTCTGATTGATAAGCGGACAACCCTCGTATTCGTCAGAAGAATTCTCCTGCAAATTATAATATTTATAGGTGTTTGAAAAAGTCTCTACATTAGATACCGTCGCCTGCGATAGCTTTGGATTGTTCAAAGCATACGTTACAGTCCACGTTTTTGCACCCGACGATGCTGAAGCAAAGCGTTGTTTGGGTAGGGTAGTGGAAGGCGCTGCGCTTACGCGTATTTTGCAAACATTATACAACTCGTTAACGCCACAAACCGCTTCGATGTCGTGCTTTTTGCCAGCAGCGTCAACTGCAACTGCACGTTGCGCGCCCACAAAGGGTTTCCATGGCGCAAAAGCTTCGTTGTTTTGACCTGTGAAAAAACCGTGACTCGATGCTAAAATACTGCCATCTTTGGCGAAAGTCGTGATAGTGAAAACGCTTTTCGCACTATTTTTTGCAGCCGAGTTTTGCGCTACCGATTTGTTTGTCGCAAAAGCGAGCAGTATGATGATGAAATAAAAAATTTTTTTCATAAACCTAATAAATTTTTTGCATTTTCGATGGCAGCATCTGTTACATTGCTGCCGCTAAGCATTTGCGCTATTTCGTCAATGCGTTGATTGGTTGACAACTTCTCCATTTTTGTCGTTGTCGTATCTTTGTTTTCCGATTTCGAAACACGATAATGATGTTCGCCGACTGCTGCAATCTGCGGTAGATGCGTGATGCTGATAACCTGTCGCCCGTTTTCAGCCATCTCGTGCATGATGAGCGCCATCTGTTCTGCTACACGACCGCTCACACCCGTATCAATTTCATCGAAAATGATGGTAGGCAATTTCACAGCGCCACTGATTAGCGCTTTCAAGCAAAGCATGACGCGCGCAATTTCACCACCTGACGCAACCTGACTAATGGGAAGGAGTGGCGAACCAGCGTTTGCGCTAAAGAGAAACGCGATTTTGTCGGCGCCGTCTGCAGCAAGCGGTTTTTTATCGAATGAAACTTGAAAGCGAACCTTTGGTATTCCAAGTTTCGCAAGTTTGCTTTGCACTTCCAGTTCCACTTTTTTCGCTGCTTTCTGACGTTTCTGCGTCAGTTTTTCACTCAGATTCTCGCACGATTCATGCAATTTCTCAACCTGTTGCTGCAGTTCGGCAATCGTTTCGTCGCTATTGTCGATTTCGTTCAAACGAACCTTCAGCGTATCGCGCTTTTCAATGAGTTGCGGAATACCGTCACACGAATATTTCTTTTCGAGACCGTAAATTAAGTCCAAGCGTTGCTCGATTTCTGCAGTGCGTTGCGGATCGAAATCCACTTCTTCCAGATGCGAATTGATGTCGCGCGAAATGTCTTTCAAGTCGATATAATTCGATTGCAATCGTTCAGCAACATCGGTCAATGCAGCGTCGATGTCAGATGTGCGTTGTATTTGATCGGCAACCGCTTTTAGTTGACTCAGAATGCCGTTTTCGTCAGCGAAAGACTGATCAGCAGCAAACAAAGCCGATTTAATTTCTTCCACATGACTAAGCGTTGAAAGCGTCTGTTCAAGCGTTTCTTGCTCAGTTTCATCAGATAGCGCAGCCGTTTCTAATTCATTGAATTGAAAACGCAGCAAATCCTCCTCGTCTTTCGACTGTTGCGCACGCTGTTGCAACGCTGCAAGATTTTTTTCTGCAGCGCGATAGTCAGCGAACGTTTGTTTGTAGTTCTGGAGCAACTTGTCGTCTTTCTGATCCTGCGCAATAATATCGACAACATTCAGTTGGAAATCCTCTTTCTTAAGAAGTAGATTTTGATGTTGGCTATGTATGTCGATCAGTTGCTCACCCAGCTCTTTTATTATATTTAATGTGGTTGGTGTGTCGTTGATAAACGCGCGACTTTTACCATTGGCATTGATTTCGCGACGCAAGATACAATCGTCTTCGTCGTAATCGATGTCGTTATCGTCGAAAAAACTTTTCAGATTGTAGCGAGATAGATTGAAATGAGCTTCGATTGTGCATTTTGTTTCGCCTGCTTTGACAATTTTACTATCAACTTTATTGCCAAGCAGTGCACCGATAGCCCCGAGAATGATGCTTTTTCCAGCGCCAGTCTCGCCTGTTATAACTGAAAAACCTTGATAAAAATCGATATCAAGGTTGTCAATAATTGCAAAATTGCGGATATAGAGTTTTTGCAGCATAGACTATTCTTTTATCTTTTCCCAAGCGGTGTTCTGGCTTGCATTGATAGAGAAAAGAATCTCGTAGATACGCTCTTTTTCCTTTTGCGTTCCTTTTCCTTTATAAATATTTGCAAGCTCATCGCGTTTATAGTCAGTCCAAATCTGCGGCAACATGCTCAGCGGTTTGTTGTCGTGCGCTTTTGCTAAGTCTTCTTCGATGGCTGTTCCGATAGCAATACGACCGCGTTCCGCGTTGTTTGCCATCTCATCCATGCCTTTTCGATAATAATCATACTGCAACTGGCGGAATGGTTGCAATCCACCGTCGAGATAATCGTTGATAAACGCGAAGCGATTGCGATCATTCTCGAACGCTTTCCATCCTGTATAATTCAGGTTCTGCGCGTTATTGGTCAGATTCATGCAACGCTGCAAAATATCTTCGCCACCCATTGGCGCGAAACTATCGAGATCCATTCCTATTATAAGAAAAGCGTAGTAGCCGATGAGCGCCATGAGTTGGTTGTCTATCGTTTCCTCGTTGAAATTCAACTGGTCGAATTGCGCGAACTCGAAGTTGAAATCGTTATCTGTGTTGCTGTAAAGAATCGTTGAATAAGATGAATTATAAACTGGTCGATTGGCTTGAATAATTGCTTTGCAAGTAAACATGTTCGAACTTGCATCGTATTTCGTAACCGTGATGTTGAAGTTGCAAACGATGCGTTCGTTTTTCTGGAACTGCAAGTTAGTCCACTGCTGATCGTTGATAAACTGCTCGAGCGTTGACTGAAGATCGTCGAACACGCTGTTGTCGGTTCCCTGTATCTGACTATGGTTGATGGTTACTTTAGCTTGCAATTCTTGGGCATTGACTTGCAAACTTACAAAGCAGAGTAATATCAAGAATAATCGTTTCATTGATTCTTCTTTTGTTCGTTTAGCCGAATACGCGTAAATGCTTGCTTCGTATCAAACGAGAAATCGGAATTCATTATCCAAGAATAATAACTTGGATCACGTCGCAGAATTTCGGCAACGCTTCTTCCCTTGTATTTTCCGAAGTTGATAGTTTCTTGCATGACGGGTTTGCCATTTTCATCCACAACAACTTTTCCGTCAGCGTCTTTCTTTTCAGCCCAAACGAGTCGTCCTGCGAAGTCAATGTTTTGCGTTGTCTTCGAATAGTCAGCCAATACGCTCATATCGTTTGGCAATATTTTTTCAGGAGCAATAGGGTGGTCTGGATTGTATTTATCCAGCATTCCCATCAGCACGCGATAGGTTGCTTCAGTGTCTTGATCGGCTCGGTGCGCTTCGAAATCTTCTTCCATTTTACGGTCGCAGTAAAATTCGTATGCTGCAGCAAGATTGCGACGCTCCATCTTGTGATAGATAGTCATTGCATCAATTAAGCGACTCTCGGAGAAATCGAAATTGATGCCTGCGCGATAGAATTCTTCTGCAAGGAGTGGGATGTCGAAATGATTGGAATTGAATCCTGCGAAGTCACATCCGCGAAATTCTTCAGCCAATCGTGGCGCTAACTCTTTGAACGTTGGCGCTGTTGCTACTTGTTCGTTCGTTACTCCAGTGAGTTTCGTCACCTCTGCTGGTATTGGGCGACAAGGATTCACGAACAAATTTTCGCGTTTCTCGCTTTGGTCGGGCGAAATTTTAATATAAGAAAGTTGGATAATGCGGTCTTTAACCACATCAGTCCCCGTAGTCTCAAGATCAAAGACTACGAGGGGCTTTGTGAGGTTAAGTTTCATTTTTTTATTACGCGTTTAGTCGTTTAGCAACATCGGCATGATGAGCATCAAAACGTCTTCGTTGTCGGGCTGTTTTGTAGGAACTACAATTCCAGCGCGACTTGGGTCAGACAGAAGAATTTGAATGTCATCGCTATCAAGGTTGCTCAGAATCTCAGTCAGCGAGCTTCCCTTGAATCCGATGTTCATATTTTGTCCGTTGTAGTCGCAAGTAAGACTTTCTTTTGCGCTTGTTGAATAATCAGCGTCTTCAGATGAAAGTACAAGCTTGCCTGCTTCGAGATGGAAACGTATCAACTGACTGCTCTCGCTTGCAAATGGAATCACGCGGCGTAGCGCGCCAATCAGCGACTTGCGATCGATGGTCAGCTCATTCGGGTTTTCCTTTGGAATAACCGAGTTATAATTTGGATAACGACCTTCAATAAGACGACAAATCATCATACCGTCGGCGTAACGAATCTCTGCTTTTTGCGCGTCGAACTTGATAACAACATCGCCACCGTCTTTCTGAAGTACATTCTTAAGCAATGACGCTGGTTTCTTAGGCAATATAAACGCAGCAGGCGTATCGCTCTTAATACTATAGTTCTTATTGCGCACTAACTTATGGCCATCGCTTGCTACAATAGCCAAACTGTCTGCTGTCAAGTCGAAATAGATTCCGTTCATAACGGGACGCAACTCGTCTTGAGCGGTTGCGAACAGTGTTCTGCCTAAATTATTCGACAAAACCTCTGAATTGATGGTGATAACCGATGGATTAGTGCCGTCGAACTCTAATCTGGGAAATTCTTCTGCGTTCTGAGCAGTGAAGTTGTACATTCCGTTCTGATAGAGCACCTTGATAGGATAATGACCTGTTGCAACATTCTGATCAACCTCGAAGTGGAGAGGCTGTTCGGGCAATTCCTTAACGGCGTCCAAAATAGTATGATTCTGAACAGCAAAACTTCCTTCGCCATCAACATCTTCTATCGGCATAATTGTTTGCATGACATTCTCACCATCGCTCGCTGTAAGATGCAACTCACCGTTTGTAATCTCAAACAAGAAGCAATCGAGGATGAAAAGAGAATTTTTACTGTTGATAACACGTGAAAGCGCTTGTAAACGGCTACTCAAAGCCGTGCTGGAAATCGTAAATCTCATTTCTTATAATTTATTTAGGTGTTTATGCGTGTGTGTAATACTACCGACAAAAATACAAAAAGGAATGCGATTAGCAAAAAAAAACTATATAAAAGTTTCTTAATTCAGAACCTTTTTTCGTAATTTCGCAGAGAAAATGAATGAGATGCGGTTTTAACCCATTCATTTCGCAAACTAAAACACAAGAATTCAAAAACGAATAAACTATAAACAGAAACACAATGGAATTACAAGGAAAAGTTATCGCAGCGCTTCCCGAACGTAGTGGCACGTCCGCTCGTGGCGAATGGAAGGCACAGGATTTTGTTATCGAAACACACGACGTTTATCCTAAGAAAATGGTTTTCTCTGTATTGGGAGAGGATCGTCTGCAACGTTTTAATATTAAAATAGGTCAAGAAGTTACAGTTTCATTCGACATAGATGCGCACGAGTACAACGGACGTTGGTTCAACAGTATACGTGCATACGACGTGCGTCTCGTTGATCCAGCAGCGCTGGGCATGCAACCTGCAACGCCAGCTGCCGCAGAACAGACCGAGCAAGCACCATTCCCACCACAGCAACCTGCTGCAGAAGGAGAATCGGCTGACGATCTGCCATTCTAATCCGCAAACAATCTGAAAACAATACGCGATACCTGTCAAAATAATTTGGCAGGTATCGTTTTTTTTGTGCATCAAATTCGAGGCAAATTTGCATCAAATTTTAGGTCAATTTACACGACTTTTTTCTGCCGAAAAATATACTAAAATTTTGGTGCATGTGAAAGTGAGACGTTAAGAAAACTTTACAAATTTTAACGTGCGATTTTAACGTTTTTTATACGTGCAATTTAACATCCGTTCACACTTGACCGACCAAATTCTGATGCACAAATTTTGACCGTTTTTTAACGTTTTTCAATCGTAACTCAACGCCCTAAATGTTAAAATAATGGTTTTATGCAATTTTTATACGTGTTTTTAACATTTTTCCGTGCAAAATAGCCAATTTTTGAACGTCAATTTTCGAAAAATCTCGTTTGTTAAAAAAGTTAAATGATATAAGATAGAAAATTATCTCACGTGAGATAGATTTCTAAAGCGCCCATTTACGACTCGTAAACAGCCTTTTTGCGTCGATAATTTGTACGAAACCCTCAAAAAAGTGGCGTTTTTTGAAAATTTTTATTGCGCTTATTTAGAATTTAACACATAAAACTCAAAAATTTTAACATATTTTTTTCGCGATTTTTTCGCCAAATTTTAACACTTAAAAAACGATGCAAAAACACCAAAAAAAATGTCCCTGCATCGTCGTGCTATTTTTGTCAAAATTTTTTTGCGTGCTTTGCGATGATTTTTTCGTTTTCTGCATCTTCAATTACACCTTATTATATATTTATATGCGCGAGATTTTTTGCTCTTTTTCGTGAATTTTCTTCGTAAATTTAGTCTTTGAAAAGCTGAAAATCGGTTATTTTCTTTCCAAATCGCGCAAAATTTGATGGTTTTGGACGGAAAATAATTGTTTTTTTGGTTTCTTTTATTATATTTGCGGATAGAATTAGAAACCTAAAATACGAGTATGAACAAAATAGTTGGACGCGAAGTCGAGATAAAGACGCTTACTAAATATGAAAATTCTGGCAAACCAGAATTTATTGCAGTGTACGGACGTAGGCGTGTAGGTAAAACATTTCTCGTAAAGAATTTCTTTGAAGATAGGATTTGCTTCAATGCGAGCGGAACTTACGAAGATCCACGCGAGATTCAATTAGAAAATTTTGCGCTCGAATTGAGTAGTCGCACTGGATCAAAGCCTCAGAAACTGAAAGATTGGACAGAAGCTTTCTGGCAATTAGAGTTATATATCAAACAATTGCCAAATAGCAATAAAAGAAAAGTGATTTTCTTAGACGAATTACCTTGGTTTGACACGCAAAAGTCAGGATTCACTCGCGCTCTTGATTATTTCTGGAATCATTTCCTATCAACGCGAAACGATTGCATGCTTGTTGTGTGTGGATCTGCTACTTCTTGGATGGTAAACAACCTCATTAACGATAGGGGAGGCTTACATAATCGCATCACTCACGAGATTCATCTGCGTCCTTTCACGCTCCGCGAAGTTGAAGCATACATGAAAAATGCTGGATTCAAATGGAATAGATTGGTCATACTCCAAACTTACATGATTCTTGGTGGTATTCCATATTATTTGGATATGCTTGATAAGGATGAAACTTTCCCAACGAATATCGACAACCTTATGTTTGCGAGCAACGCACCGCTTCGTAATGAATTCAAACGATTGTACGATTCTCTTTTTGGACGAAGCGAGAAATACAGAGCAGTGATTTCCGCTTTGAGTACATCTAAAAAAGGATTGACAAGAAAGGAAATTGCAGACAAATTAAAGGTATCTTCTGGCGGTAATCTTACTGCAGTATTAGACGATTTAGTGAATTGCGATTTCATTCGCTATTATAATATTAGAAAAAAGACCATCAATAGCAAAGCTGGTATATATCAACTGACGGATTTCTTTACGCTTTTCCATTTCGAATTTATGGGAAAGAGAACCACATCAACACACTATTGGACTGAATTGATGAAGAGTCAGAAAATCAGTAGTTGGCAAGGATTGGCGTTCGAACGTGTTTGCATGGCGCATATTGAAGAAATAAAACATGCTCTGCACATCGACAAAATCTATACTGAATATTTCTCGTGGCGAAGCACAGACTCTGCAAACAAAGCACAAGTGGATTTGGTTATCGAACGTGCCGACCACAATACAAATATTTGTGAAATGAAATTCGATTCCGACGATGAATATGCCATAGATAAGGCGGAAGCCGAAAAAATTCGCAAGCGACTGAAAGCGTATAAGGCACAAACGGGTTCACGCGATGGCCTTTATATGACGCTCATCACCACATACGGCTTGAAAAAGAATATGCACAGCGATGTGGTTGATAGCGTGATAACGCTCGATGATCTGTTTTTGTAGTTGAAATTTACGTGCTTCCCGATTTTATTCCCTAACAATTTTGGCGATTTTGCGCTTGATGGTGCGCGTCTTTTTATCGTCTATGGGTTCGATGGGCTGGAAACCTTCGGGCAAATCGAAGAGATCCGCTAAGATGGCGAAGATACGCTGCGTGAATTCAGTGATTTTCAGGTCATCGATGATGGTGACGAATTTGTCTTCATCGTAATCGGAGAGTAGGGCGTAGCGATAGAAGTCGAGCAGATGACTGAACGGCAGTCGGCGGTTGTTGATTTCGTGCTGCATGTTGAGCAACGCGCGCGCCAAATCCAGTTCTTTACCTTCGCCGTCCCATTCTTCAATTTTTTTTCTGACGATGAGCGATTTCGAAATCAACTCTTTGCAGTTGAGCGAATCGTCGATGTAATTGCGTTCCGCGTCAAAGCAATCGATAGCGTTCACGTCTATTTGTGGGAAATCAATCTTCAATTTCGTCAAACCCTCTTTCAAGTCAGCGAGAAAGTGCTCCGCGTTGGCGTAAAGAAAGATGTATCGCCAGTCAATTCGCGCGTACTTTTTTGCGGTCTCGTCAACCTCCTGTCGGAATGCTTTGTCTTTCAGCGCGATTGTGTCGGTTGATGCGCGCAATGCTTGACAAATAAATTTGAGGGTTGCAGAATCGATTCTCGCAAACGCGTTACTGTCGATTATTTTTTGATAGAAAAGCAATAATTTCTCAGTCATTGAGAGATACGATATGCGTGAAGTAACTATCGGATTCCCAATAACTTGAACGCGTTTGTTTAAATTTGTTTTGAGAATGTTATCTTTCTCTAATTTACCACACGCATGTATCGCTGAAATATGACTGCAAACCGATTTTAGTTTGGTTGCTGTCGCCATTGTTTTATCTGGAAAATTCCACGGTTCCAAGCCACCTAACGGCGTATATAGCGTTGGTATGTGACGCGTTGCTGCGGTTGACAATGCTTTTGCTAATGTAGCCGACCAGTGTCCTATTGCGTGAACGACGTCAGCGTCGGTGTTCTTGACAGAAGCAATGGTGTCAGCATACTCGGTTATTGCGCGATCTTTCAATCCTGCAGCAACCATTGTTGCAAAGTCACTCGCCATTTTGTTGGATGACTCCGTTGGCGATTGGAATAATAGAATTTTCATAGTTTATGCGTGGTAAATTCGATTTCGTCTGCTTTGAGATACTGAATTTTATGGCGTATTTTTTCGTAGAAAAGGCGCCATTCGAAAGGTATAATCTTCCACGATGCGATGCTATCGCCTTTCACTGTGTCGTCATCGTCGTCATCCGTCTTGCAGAAAGCCGCGAGCGCCTGTCGTGCAAAGCGGATTCGGATGAAAATAATGTAGAAAATAAGGAGCAAACTGACGATGCTGATGACGTATCGCGTGGAGATGATGCCGTAGATGATGGCTGCAAGCAGGAGAATGATGTTGAAGAATTTGGCGAATTGGTCTAACTTGAACAGCGTGTTTACGCAAAAACTTTTGCGAAACATCGATTTCATTTCCATTGTATGCACTTGCTGGTCGTCCCAATACGCTTTAGAAAAGAAAGGCGACTCAATCCACGACGTCGTTGGCAGATCTACCGCCGTATTGCCTTTCTTTGCGAATTTATTGACAATGAATTCGTATTCGCCAAACACCTGATCGAGGTTGCCCATATAGCCTCCGCCAGAGAGAAAAAGGTCTTTTTTGAACGCAAGGCATGGCGTATTGGTTCGGTAAGCACGCTTTCGGGCAGCGCGTTCCAAGTAAAGCCACGAGTGAATGCGCTCGAAACGATAAAAATCTTTAGTATCTTGCGGATATTGTCCGTAGGGCATGACGATGTCGGTTTGCCCATTCATCGATTGCGCCAGCGTAGAAAGCCAATTTACGGATAGCGGTTTGCAATCGACATCCACAAGCACTACCCAATTATTCTTCGCAGCTTTCACGCCCAACGTAACAGCCATTTTTTTTCGGCTAACGTATCGCGATTGCGAAGGCAAGAACGTCGTGTATAAATTATGTGCACCGTTGAAGCGTTTCAACACATCTTCGGTCGCGCCATCGTCTTTGTCGGCAACAACGATAATCTGCCAATCGCTATTGTATTGCTGCTGCAAAAAAAGTGGCAAGTTTTCTTCCAGCGCATTAGGTTTCCCTTGCGCTATCACAACGAGAGAGAGTGGTGGAACAACGCCATCCGACGTTGTTTCATTGAGATGTTTCAGTTGACGAGCTTTACGGCGAAAGGGATTGAATAGTTGAAGAATGAGTGTCAGCAAGATGACCGACACAGACACGATGAGTGTTATTTCGTCAATAATCATTTTTAGTTATAAAACAAAGTCTTGCTCAAGCATTGCAATGCTTCTTTTTTGTCGTCCATGCGAACGATGATCGAGATGTTGTAGTTTGAACCGCCAAATGAAATCATTCGGATTGGCAAGTGATGAATGGCGTTCACAACTTGTGCTTCCAGCTCCACATTGTGCCAATCCAAATCGCCAACTGCACAAATGCTGCACATATCTTCATCAACTGTGACGGTGCCATACTTCTCCAGCTCTTTAACGATAGCGTTTAGGCGCGTCGTGTCTGCAATCGACATCGATACAGCCACTTCACTCGTTGCTATCATATCGATTGGCGTGTTTTGTGCTTCGAATGTTTCGAATACTTTATGCAAAAAAGCCGACGCGTGCAGCATTCGGCTGGAGCGAACCTTAAGCACTGTGATGTTATCTTTCACAGCCACCGCTTTTATTCTACCTTTTTCGATAACATTATTTATAAGTGTTCCTTCGGCAGATGGTTGCATGGTGAATTTAAGTCGAACAGGTATGTTCGCCTGCTTTGCAGGTAGAACGCAAGTTGGATGCAATATTTTTGCGCCGAAATACGCCAGCTCCGCCGCTTCCTCAAAACTGAGATGCCGAATAGGGTCAGTTTTTTCTACTATACGTGGATCGTTGTTGTGCATGCCGTCGATGTCAGTCCAAATCTGTATTTCGTCGGCGTCGATTGCTGCACCAACGAGCGAAGCCGTGTGGTCAGAACCGCCACGCTGCAAGTTATCGATTTCGCCATAGACGTTTTTGCAGATAAAGCCTTGCGTTACGTAGATAGGATAATCAGCGTTTGCCGTAAGTTGTTGCTTTAGCAATTTGCGGATGCGAGATAAATCAGGCTCTGCATTCTTATCGGTGCACATAAAGTCGAGTGCGTTCAGCAGTTTGGCTTTCTGTCCGCGTTCTTCCAGTAGAGTAGTGAACATATTCGTGCTCAGAATTTCGCCTTGCGCTACGATACGTTTTTCTTCGAATGAACTAAACATGTCGCTCTTGCTTTCGCGCAACGTATTGAACACGCTATGAATCAGCGTCAGCATCTTCGAGCGAGCCGACTCTGTTTGATAGAGATTCGCAATATGGTTTTCGTATTTTTGTTCCAATGCATCGATTTCATTGTTTGCATCATTAAAATTTTTAGTGTAATAAGATTGCGCAATCTGAATCAGTGCATTGGTTGTTCCACTCATCGCAGAAAGAACGACGAACACTGGAACGTTGTAGTCGGTTATGATATCGGCAACCTGTTGCATGCGCTCTGGCGAGCCAACAGATGTGCCACCAAATTTCATTACAATCATCCTTCTGAATCTTCGGTAAGATCTAACTTGTTATATTCGTTGGTTACGTCGGTCATGACTTGTCCCGAGCAGCGATAGACAACGCCTGGGAATTTGTCGAGCAGAGAAATATTATGCGTAGTCATGATAACCGCCGTACCCGATGCAGTGATATCTTTCAGTAGTTTTACGATATTGCTTGCTGTCTCAACGTCAAGATTTCCTGTAGGTTCATCCGCGATAATTACTTTAGGTTCATTCAGAATGGCACGCGCGATGGCAACACGCTGTTGCTCGCCTCCAGAAAGTTCGTGCGGCATCTTGTCTTTTTTGTCGAGCATGCCAACTGCCGACAATACAGCATCAATACGATCGGAAATGGCTTGTTTGTCTTTCCATCCCGTTGAACGCAGAACGAAATCCAAGTTTTTGTTGACGCTACGATCGTGCAATAATTGAAAATCTTGGAAGATGATGCCCATCTCTTTACGCAATGCTGGAATTTCTTTGCGACGTATGGTTAGCAAGTCACGTCCCAAGACTTCTACTTTTTCTGCTTCGTTTTCGTAAACATCGAGTTCGCAATAAAGGGTTTTAAGCAATGAACTCTTACCAGAGCCAACTTTGCCGATAATGTACACGAATTCGCCTTCGTCAACGTGGAAATCAACTTCGTTAAGCACAAGTGTATCTTGTTGGTAGATATTTACTTTTTGATAATCTATAATCATATTTTTTGTCGTGTTATTGTTCTGTGTCGCTGGATGATTGTTCGGGCGTTTTAAGTAGAATACTTGTTGCGCCAATGGTAAAGAGTGTGCCGTCATCTATTTCTCTTTGCTCTCTATCTCCAAGAATTACGTTGTCAACGAACGTGCCTGTGTTGCTTGGTCCATCACGAAGAATATAGTGGAGCTTGCCGTCAGGAGATTTTTTGACGGAGATAATGCAATGAGTTAAATCGATGCTGGGGTCGTTCGTTTCGATAGCGCAGTTAATCGTATTTCCTTTCATGTAACGACCGATGATATTTTCGCCAAGCTGCAGACGGAGAACCTGTTTATAATGGAACACGTTTTCAATGACAACAAGTGTACCTACGCCTTGCTGTCTTTCGGATAATTGTTCTTCTTTCTGTGGTGCTCGTAGTGCAGAAACGCCTATTCGGATGCCGAATTGTTTGCCACAATTGGGGCAAACGAAAACTAACGATTGACCAGTGCGATAGCGCTTCTCGTCAAATGTTATAAAAGAATCGCATTTTGGACAACGAACGCGTTTCATCCAGAACTCGGCTTAACGTGGCAAAAATAAGCAATTTATTAGAATAAAGCAAACCTCTACTGTAAATAAAAATAAAAATATGGTTAAAAGACAGGCATTTATCATCTGCATTTCTTTTTTTTGTTATATCTTCGCAACATAATCTTGATAAATTATTTTTCCCTTTTATGAAATTCATAGAAACCGAACTGAAAGATGTCGTCATCGTTGAACCAGATGTATTTGGCGACCATCGTGGTTATTTTATGGAAACATGGAAAGACGAAACTTTCCGCCAGCATTTCCCAAACGTAAACTTCATTCAGGACAATGAGTCGATGTCATCGCAAGGCGTGATTCGCGGTCTTCACTATCAGAAAGGCGAATGGTCGCAAGCGAAACTTGTGCGCGTCATCATGGGAACGGTGTATGATGTAGCCGTAGATCTGCGCAAAAATTCGCCAACTTTCGGTAAACACGTGATTGTTGAGTTGAGTGGCGAAAATAAGCGACAGCTATTCGTTCCGCGTGGCATGGCTCACGGATTCCTTGTTACATCTCCGAGCGCCGTTTTTGCGTATAAGGTTGACAACGTTTATCGTCCTGATCAAGAAGCATGCATCAGATGGGATGATAAAGAACTGAATATCCAATGGCCGTTTGAAGGATTGACCATCCAAACGAGCGAGAAAGATGCGAAAGGCGTTGCTTTTGCCGATGCCATTTATTTTTGATTACACCTTATTATATTATATATAAGATAGACGATTATGAATATTGCTATTGTAGGAAGTGGCTACGTTGGACTGGTGAGCGGTGCTTGTCTCGCTGAAACAGGTGCAAACGTAACGTGTGTCGATGTTGACCAGCAGAAAATAGATAAACTAAAAAACGGAGAAATACCAATTTACGAGCCAGGTCTTGACCAACTAATTGCAAAGAACGTCAAGGCAGGCAGATTGAGCTTTTCTACATCGCTCGCTGACGTGCTTAACGATCAGGAATTGGTGTTCTCTGCTGTTGGAACGCCGCCCGATGAAGATGGAAGCGCTGATTTGAAATACGTTTTACAAGTAGCAAAAACGATTGGCGAGAATCTGAAAAAATATATCGTTGTAGTAACCAAGAGTACTGTGCCAGTTGGAACGGCGCAAAAGGTGAAAGCGGTTATCGCAGAGGAGCTTGAGAAACGTGGTGTAGATATTTCGTTCGACGTTGCAAGCAATCCAGAATTCCTGAAAGAGGGTAGTGCGATCAAAGATTTCATGTATCCCGATCGCGTTGTTGTTGGAGTAGAAAGCGAACGCGCAAAGAAGTTGCTTACAAAGCTATACAAGCCGATGATGTTGAATAACTTCCGCGTCATATTTATGGATATTCCGAGCGCTGAAATGACGAAATACGCTGCTAACTCCATGCTCGCAACTCGTATCTCGTTCATGAACGATATTGCCAACCTTTGCGAGCGCGTTGGAGCTGATGTTAACATGGTTAGACAAGGCATTGGTTCTGATACAAGAATAGGACGCAAATTTCTTTATCCTGGATGCGGATACGGAGGCTCGTGCTTCCCGAAAGACGTAAAGGCATTGATACATACAGCAGACCAAAATGGCTATTCAATGCAAGTGCTTAAGGCTGTTGAAGCAGTGAACCAGCAACAGAAAGAATTGCTCTACCATAAATTGCAAAAGGTTTACGGCAACGAATCATTGAGTGGCAAACGTATTGCATTATGGGGACTTGCTTTTAAACCTGAAACAGATGACATGCGCGAAGCAACAGCGTTGGTAATCATTGATTTGTTGTTGAAAGCAGGTTGTCAGGTTTGTGCGTATGACCCAATTGCGATGGACGAATGCAAGCGTCGCGTTGGCGATTCAATTTCTTACGCTGATAATCTATATGAAGCAGTCGATCAGGCTGATGCATTACTCGTCTTAACCGAATGGAAAGAATTCCGTCTCCCTAATTGGCAACGCATCGCCACGTCAATGAAGCGCCCAATTGTTATCGATGGTCGCAACATTTACGATAGTCAGGAAATGGAAGCGAATGGATTCGAATATCATTGCATTGGAAAGGCTTAATCATTGATTTGATATACAACAAAAAACCGATAGAAATCTGATTCCTATCGGTTTTTTTATGATTGTATTTCACATGTTTTTATCCGCAGCAAAGCAGCACGAGCAATTGCGCTGACAAGATTCGCAAAAACATTGTAAGTGGGTAAACGGCAGAGTAGGCTACGACTGCCGACTCGTTGGGCGAAATCTGACACGCATAGTTAAGCGCTGGCGGATTCGTATTTGCACCTGCGAGCATACCTGCAATGGTAAAATAATTGAAATGAAACTTCTGTCGCGCTAATACACCAATAACAAGTATCGGAATGACTGTGATGAGGAAACCGAGTGCGACGTAACGAACGCCGTTTGCTGAGATAAGAATTTCCCAGAAGCCATTACCCGCCTTAATGCCCACACAAGCGAGGAAAAGCACAAGACCTATCTCGCGAAGCATCAGGTTTGCGGAGTTAGTTGTGTAAGTTATAAGTCTAAAGCGATAACCGAAGCGACCAATCAATATGGCAACGATCAGCGGACCGCCAGCCAAGCCGAGTCGGAGCGGCACTGGCATCGATGGAATCGCAATCGGCAGACTGCCAACGATAATTCCAAGAAAAATTCCAATGAAGATTGTTGCGATATTTGGTGTATTGAGTCGCGTAGCGGCATTACCTACAACATGCTCTACACGCTTTACGTTTTCCTCTGGTCCAACTACCATAATTTTATCGCCGATACACAAGTGCAAGTTGCGGCTTGCGAAAAGGTCGAGACCTTGACGCGAAACGCGTGTAATGTTTACACCATACAAATCACGTAGATGCATATCGCCAAGCTTCTTTCCGTTAATGGAAGAACGTGTAACAACGACACGCTTTGCAATCATTGGCTGTTGTTTGTCTTCGAAACGCTCTTCTCTTGCACCAGTATCATTTCCGATAAACGCTTGAGCAGCATCTTTATCTTGCTCTGCGCAAACGACAAACAGTTCATCACCCATCGCCAGAACAGTCTCACGCGTTGGTATGTTCACGCTTCCTTCGTGGCGAATACGCGAACAAACAATCTCTCTGCCCATCAAGTCGCACACCTCGCGTAGCGTTTTGCCAACAATGGCTGCATTTGTCACTTTCAAACACATCTTATGCGGATGCGTTTGAGCATTTTGCGATTCTTCGTCTTGCAGTTTCTTTTCTTCATTGTCGAGATTGATGCGACAAATAAAGCGAATGGCGATGATAGCCAGTATAATGCCAACCATACCGAGTGGATATGCACACGCATAGCCAGACGCTATCGACGGAGCGTTTGAAGGGAAAATCGTCTGAAGCGCTTCGTTGGCTGCACCGAGACCAGGTGTGTTCGTCGCAGCACCATATAGCACGCCAATCATCATGGGCAAATTGTTTGGATCGCTTTTATCGAAGAATATGTAGTAGCAAGCGAACATGACTACAATGTTCAGCAAAATCAATCCAGCTGCAAGCAGATTGAGAGTCAGTCCACCTTTCTTCAGATTCGAGAAAAATCCAGGTCCAACTTGCAGACCTATGCAAAAAACGAACAGAATGAGTCCGAAATCTTGCATAAAATTCAAGATAGGCAATGGTGCTGTCCATCCGAAATGACCAGCAATGATTCCGCAAAACAGCACAAATGTAACGCCAAGTGAAATGCCGAAAATCTTCACTTTACCTAACAGCACGCCAGCGGTAATGACTGCCGCAAACAGTGTGACGATATGCGCAACAGAATCAGTATCAGTAAAAATGGAAATGAGCCAATCCATGATGTATTTGATAAAAAAAACGGCAGCAATCCTATGTAGGACTGTGCCGTTTTATGTGAAATAAAATTATTTTTCGATAGCCTCTACTCCTGGAAGCACTTTTCCTTCGATTGCTTCAAGCATTGCGCCACCACCAGTCGATACGTAGCTAACTTTGTCTGCTAAACCAAATTTGTTAACAGCTGCAACAGAATCGCCACCACCAATCAATGAGAACGCATCGTTTTCTTGTGTAGCTTGCGCAACGTACTTTGCAATCTGCTCTGTACCATGTGCAAAGTTAGGGAATTCAAATACGCCTACAGGACCATTCCATAGAATTGTCTTTGATGAAAGTATGATTTTCTTCCAATTCTCCAGCGAAGCCTCTGACGCATCCATGCCTTCCCATCCATCAGGAATATTGAAAATATCAACGGTTTTACGATTGCAATCGTTAGAGAAAGCATCGCCAGCCACTGTTGCAACAGAAAGACTCAAGTTAACGCCTTTCTCTTTTGCAGTCTTGATAATGTTCAATGCTTCAGGCATCAATTCATCTTCATGCAATGAATCGCCAATGTGTCCACCTTGTGCTTTAATGAATGTGTAACCCATTCCGCCACCGATAATCAAATTATCTACTTTATCGAGAAGATTGATGATTACACCTAATTTCGAACTTACTTTCGAACCACCGATGATTGCGGTGAATGGGTGTTGTGCATTTTTCATCACGTTATCGATTGCTGTTACTTCTTTTTCCATCAGATAACCCAGCATCTTGTGGTCTTTATCGAAGTAATCTGCGATGACAGCAGTACTTGCGTGCTTGCGGTGTGCTGTGCCAAAAGCATCGTTTACATATACATCTGCATAAGAAGCCAACTTCTTTGCAAACTCAACTTGACGTTGCTTCATCTCTTTCTTTGCAGCATCATAATTTGGATCAGCCTTATCGATTGTCGGTTTACCTTCTTCTTCAGGATAGAAACGCAAGTTCTCGAGCAGAAGTGCTTCGCCATTCTTGAGTTCCTTTACTTTATCATCGGCGTTTGCGCAATCTTCAGCAAAAGAAACGTTTGTTCCAAGATGATTTGCTACTGCTTCCACAATTTGTCCAAGCGACAATTTTGGGTTAACCTTGCCTTTTGGTTTTCCCATGTGGCTCATCATAATCAGTTTACCGCCATCTGCGATAATTTTCTTAAGAGTTGGAAGCGCACCGCGTATACGTGTGTCGTCAGTGATATGACCTGCTTCGTCAAGTGGCACGTTAAAATCGACGCGTACAATAGCAGTCTTATTTGCGAAATTAAAGTCGTTGATTTTCATATTGTTATATTTGTTTTTGAGTTGAATGCAAAATTAGTGGTTTTTGTTCATTTTTTTTACCAATCTGCGTTTTCTGTTAATTTATAATGTAAAAAAAATTGATTTATAGCAAGTGAATTATTGGTCGAAATAGATGATTTCCGATTGCTCGGTCGTATCGACAGGAATCTGGAGCAATGAATCGGGAATCTGAAGCGCTGCAGTGTCGGGCAATTCTATGTCGGGTGGCGCTGGAAGTTGACGCTTGATGCCTTTAATCATCGTTTCCAGTTGTGCCATGCGTTGCTCTCGATTTGGTCCAGCATTTTGTTTGTAGTTGTCGAGCGACTGTTCGAAACAATCCAACGCCTTCGGCAGACTATCCAACAGCATATAACACGAACCTAACTTAAAGAGAACATCGCCTTTTTCGCGTGCATAACAAACGCCAAGCGTTTGCTCGTAGTAGGGAATCGCTACGTTGTACTGATTAAGATTGAAATGGCTCTCGGCGTTGAGCATGTAATAAATCGAGCGTTCGTGTGGAGCAAAACCGTCGAGCAATGGAATATTTTCGTCGAGATACTTACAAGCGAGCTGGTACTCGTATTCATAATAATAACACACGCCGATGTAAGCGCGATAGCGTGGATTGAGTTGGTATTGCTTGTCCAGACGCTGAAAAAGCAATAAAGCCTCGTGGTATTTCTGCGATTGAAAATATTCAATAGCCATACCCAACTGTTCGCTCGCTGAAATCTGGGCAGAAAGCGATGTAGGAACAACGAGTCCTACGGCAATGAGGATGGCAAAGAGATATTTCATTCGGGCGTTGTATAGAAATCGATGACGTTTTGAATGATTCTACGACAAACGGTGCAGAATTCGGGATTTTCGTTTGTGCGCATGCGACAATCGGGATACGCGCGATAAATGCCTTTCAAGTTATATCCAGCACCTTCGTACACGCCTGCTTTTGTCGAATCTTTCGCGTTTTGCGGTTCTGGAGTAGGGATTGGTGTTTTTTTCTTCACAAGATCTTTCCATTTTGCATCGAAATCCACCAGCGTCGTAATGTTCTGCTCCCATGGTTCAATGTCGTGCGGATAGGTTGGCGTTTGTTCTTGTTCGTATGCATACTCATCAGCGAGACCAGCAAAGCTGTGACCAAATTCGTGCACTACAACAGGACGATATTTCTTGTGATGCGTCATCGAAAGATTGTAACTGTTCAAAATACCTCCACCACCGTAGTTGCTCGTGTTAACCAATACGATAATATGTTCGTATGGCGTGCCAGCCAACCAATCGTGCAACGTTTTCAGATTCAGTGTAGTAAGATAGCGATTCATGTAGAACGTATCGAAATGCGAATGCAACGCAGTTTTTTTCCATATTCCCTTGTGCGGAATGCTTGTTCCTGAGTCCGTAGAAGGCGATTTTACTGCAACAATATTAAATCTTTCGCGCATCGATTTGAATGGTTCGTGAGCGAAAAGCGCATCGATAGCGATGTTTGCGTCTTCAATAAAAATGGGCATCTCTGCGTCAGTATATCCTTCCGCAATAAATGCGATGTGGATGCATTGATTGGTATCTTTCGCTTGCACTAAAGTTTCGTATGGCGTAGGCTTTTCGCCAATTTTTCTAATCAAAATATCGGTGGGGGAGAACGTTTCAGTAAGCGACGCCGTTATTTCACGACGATTATTCCGCAAGTCGATGGTGATTTCTGCATCATTTTTCGGCATCGGAAGCAAGAAAACGTTTTCGAACGAGCGTGTAGTTTTTGCAGCTTCTGGCGTGTTGAGCCATTCTTGAAATAGGGTAGAGAAACTGTTCTTGTAAATCACTTCTCCACTGGCTTTATCGCGCATCGTAATCTGTCCGTTTCCTTCCATCGGAAGCGCAGACAACCGCACGCGTTTGCCATACCAGCCTGGCATCTCGTTATAACAATCTACGGCAATGTGCTGTTCTGTCGCATTTCCGCTAAAAATATAATCAACGCGAAGCGTTTTATTGGTGAAATACTTGTCGAATGATTGTGCAGATGCTGTTAAAGCAAAAAGCAAAAAAGCAAAAAGAAAACGTGTTTTCATTAGTAAACTCGCAATTTGTCGCCGACTTTAATTGTGTAGTCGGTCGTTAGGTTATTCATTTTATAGAGATTTTTCAGTCGAATGCCGTAAATCTGCGCTATGTCGTACATACTCTGACCTGGTTTAACGATATGCGGTACGTTCTTAAAGCGTTTCTCCGCTCGTTTCTGCTTTTTCTTCAGGTAGATAATGTCTCCAGCTCTCAAACGATCGTGTTTGTCGCGCTCGTTGTTCTTTGCAAGAGTGCTAGCTGATAAACCAGTTTCTTCGGCTATAGATTTAAAAGTGTCACCCTCGCGCGCGTACATATAATAATTCTTATTATAAATTTTAATTGGGTGCAATGGCTGACCAGCGACATGCTTGTCTTTGCTCGAGTGGTCGGCTATAAAATGATCATACGACGTTGCTTTGTCGAAAACATAAAGTTTATACAACTCAATCAACTCAATCAATTTGTAAGCATAGCGTGGATTAGTCGCATAACCACACTCCTTCAACCCATGTGCCCAACCTTTATAATCGGTTTGCTTCAACGAAAACAACCGACGATAGCGTTGACCATTGGCAAGAAACTTACTATGATCCTCGTAGCTCTCTCTGGCGTTGCGGTATGCACGGAAACATTCCTGTCGCTCGTCGTCATCGTGATAAGTCGTTGCGCCAGTCCAACCGTGACATTTAATACCAAAATGATTATTGCCTTTCAGCGTCAGTTCACTTCTCCCCGCGCCACTCTCAAATATGCCCTGCGCCAGCGTTATACTTGCAGGAACATGATAACGCAGCATTTGCTCAATCGCCAAATCCTTATATTCGTCAATATATGATTGATACAGCGCATTCCAGCGCATTTGGGCTGATGCCGAAAGCGAAAAAAAGAGGCAGATAATGAACCATTGCAATCTCATCATGCTGCGAAGATAGCGATAATTTTCAAGCATTCAAAATTTTTTCTTTAAATTTGCAACCATGAAGCGCCAACCTAACACCTTCCAACTCATGCTTGGTTCGAACATCGATGCGCAAAACAATCTCCGTCTTGCGCGTTGTCTCCTTATCTTGCAGTTCCACGATGTTATCTTCAACAAACCCATTCTCACACCAGCCATTGGCGACCACGCGCGTGGTTTCTACCTCAACCAAAGCGCCACACTGCAAACCTATCTCACCAAAGAACAACTCCATCTCCAACTCAAACAAATCGAATATCGCCTACATTCTTTCAAGCGACACCACAGAAAAGGCGTCGTTCGCATTGATATCGATATTTTATAATAAAGAGCGTTAAGAATATGTCATCCTAACGCTCTTTTTATTTTATTGAATTATTTTCCTTAAATCATTCCAGCCTGATGAAGTAAGAATGCGATGCAATAGCCAACGCATGTACTGACGAAGACGGAAATCAATCCAGGCATCATAAACGAGTGGTTGAGTAAATATTTGCCAATCACTGTGGTTCCACTGCGGTCAAAGTTGACGGTAGCGATATCGGATGGATAATTTGGAATGAAGAAATAACCATATACACTTGGTAAAACACCAAGAAGAATCCAGCCTTCTATGTTCAGCGTGTACGCTAAAGGCAACATTGCTACTACTACAGCGCCTTGCGAATTGATGAGCACTGAAACGAGGAAGAACGCGATCGCGATTGTCCATGGATATGCTTGAACAAGATCGGTCAGCATCAGCTTCATCTCGTTCATGTAGTTACCAAAATAAGTATCAGCTAACCAAGCGATACCATAAATAGCTACAACTGCAACCATACCACTTTGCCAAACAGCGCCACTAACTGCTTTCTTCGGGCTTGCTTTGCAGAAAATAATCATTAGCGCTGCAGCCGTAATCATCACGATTTGAATCACCAGATTCATCTTCAACGCTTTGTGAACAGTCTGAGTAACGCCGTCAACCACAACACCTGCGCTCGCCAATTGCTTTGCTGATTCTTGAACGCCATTTGCTATCGTGATATATTCAGGTCCGCCTTTCACAACTTGCACTTCATCGTATGTCGGAAGAATGTTTCCGCCAAACATCTGAACGATAGAGAAAGCTACAATCACTGCAAGAGCGCAAAGGAAGATGTAAACGGCATGCTTACTTTCAGGCGCGATTTTTTTATCCAGTGTCGTTGCAGTATTACCATATATGTATTCGTATTGTACTGGGTCTTTCAGTTTTGCTTGGAAGTCAGGATCTTTGTCCAAGTCTTTGCCACGTTTATACGATGCAGCAGAAGCGCACAACAGACCAATGATACACGCTGGAATAGTCACCATAATAATCTGCAAATTCGTTACGTTATAACCATTACTTGCTGAGATAGCAGAAAAAGCCACAACAGCGGCTGCGATAGGTGAACAAGTTATTCCCACCTGTGATGCAATGCTCGCTACAGCGCATGGACGCTCAGGTCTAATTCCTTTCTTTAGCGCGATATCGCATATAATTGGCATCAGCGTGTAAACAACGTGACCTGTACCTACAAGCACTGTCAAAAAGAACGTGCACAACGGCGCCAAGAAAGTAATGCGATCAGGATGTTTTCTTAAGAGACGCTCCGCTACTTGAATCATCCAGTCCATTCCGCCAGAGGCTTGCAAAATTCCTGCACACGTAACAGCGGCAATAATGATGTAGATTACGTCTGTAGGAGGTGTTCCTGGCTTCAAACCAAAACCAAATACGAGAATAGCTAAACCAATTCCAGATATAGCGCCAAGCGCCAAGCTTCCATAGCGCGAGCCTACCCAAAGCGCAAGCAGCACAATAAGAAGCTGAATAAACATTGTTAGAGTCATAATGTTTCAGATTAAGTTTATAGGTTATTAAAAATCGTTCTTTCAGAATAAGTAGATGTAACGAGCAAAAATAAGAAAAAAACAAAAAAATGCATCAAATTTTGTAAAGTTTTTTGCAAATCACGATTTTTTCTCGATGAAATACAACGATGTTTCTTATGTTTTCTTTTGCGCGTACATTATATTAAATTATGTAAAAGATGATAGGCGTTTCTATCTTTTTACTTTACCTTTGCATCGACTTATGACACGCTGCCAACGCTTCATATTATATTTTTTGTGCATGGCTTTGCTCACTGGATGCTCGTTCAAGAAGCATCAAGAAGAGACGCCTTGGGGAACTCCTTTGAATGAAGGACGATCAGAAGCTGGCGCAGTATTTTCCTTACGCGATATTCAAGACAACGGAGAGCTTATCGTTCTGACGCTATCTGGCCCGCAAACCTATTACGATTATCATGGACGCGGAATGGGAACGCATTATTTGTTGTGCGAACGCTTTGCGCAACAAATCGGTGTTGGCGTTCGAGTAGAATTATGCAAAGACACTGCGGAATTAGTTCGTCGTCTTACGAATGGCGATGGCGATCTTATCGGTTGTCCTTTGCCCAAAGGCATCGCTAATCTACGTTATTGCGCAGACGGATGGGCTGTTCGAGAAGGCAACAATGAACTCGCTGATAGCATCGATCGATGGTATAAACCAGCAATGCTTGCGCAAGCAGAAAGCGAAGAGAAACGAGCTGTTTCGTCGCAAAACGTGATACGAACGGTTTACAGCCCGATGCTCAATCGAAAGCAAGGAATTATTTCCAAATATGACGTGCATTTCCGTCGCGCAAGCAGCATCTGTCGTTGGGATTGGCGTCTTTTAGCAGCGCAATGCTATCAAGAATCAGGCTTCGATGCACGCGCGAGATCTTGGGCAGGCGCTTGTGGATTGATGCAGATAATGCCTGCGACTGCAACTCACTTGAATCTTCCTCAAAACCAAATATTCGACCCAGAGCAAAACATAGCAGCAGCAGCGCGTTACATAGCAGAGCTGTCTGGATTGTTTAGAGATATTCCGTCGGCTGGCGAGCGACAGCTTTTTGTCCTTGCGAGTTACAACGGTGGTTATCGTCACATACGCGACGCGATGGCGCTTGCAAAAAAATATGGCAGGAATCCACATCGCTGGGCTGACGTGTCACAGTTCGTTCTCGGTCTTCGAGAAGCGAAATACTATACAGATCCAGTCGTAAGTTATGGCTATATGCGCGGCAATGAAACAGTTGACTACGTCGCTCGCATACAACAGCGTTACATCTCTTACGGAGGCGTTCGCGGTGGTAGTGGATCATCGAGCGGAGTCAACGCAATACCACAACGGGCTAAAAAGAAATATCGCTTTAAAGTGTAGATTAGAACGCTATTTCTTGTTTATTTTCTTCTGAAGCCAATCGAATAAATTCTTTAACCGCATTTCTCTGATAGGCCATGCATCGCTTTGGCGATGGCGAAGCACAACTTGTCACTGGCAAACTGTAGAACTAAAAACGCAGAGCAGAATTTTGTAGTTTTCGTTTTAATACAATTTCATTCTGTTGCAGCAGACTGTCGAGCGATTGCACGATGGTTTGCTGTTTTTTCTATACGAAACCGAAAAAAGAATAAGGTGTATCACGTTCGCGATACACCTTATTATATATATAAAGGAGTGAAATTTTTTACTCGTTCACGCAAGTTTCGATTGCCGCAAGCACTTCAGAGCGCGTTTTCTCGTTTGTTCCGTGTGCCGAATAGCGCACTTTGCCGTTTTTGTCTATCACAATCGTGAGCGGATAACCTTTTCCGTCGATCCATCCTGTGAACAAGCGGTCGCTACAGAGCTGATTCCAGTTGAAGGAATACTTGTTTGCGAGTTCGCGAGTCAGTGCTTTATCGTGGAAAGTCGCTGCAAGAAAAACGACGGAAGGGTAGTTCTCTTTCCATTGCGATAGGATTGGCATTTCCTTGATGCAGGGAGCGCATCCTGAATACCACACATTGAGAACGGCAACCTTGCCAACGAGGTCGGCGTTCGACCATTCTTTGTCGTCGATGTCGCGACAACGAAAGTCGGGGAAAGCCTCTCCGACTGCGGGTTCCGCAATCGTTCCATGCGTCAAGCGGTCGCGTGTCTCGAGCAACTCAATCTGTTGCTTAATTGCTTCAAGGTTTTCGATTTTTTCTTCAGGCAAAGCGCGTTTTCTGATCTCGTCAGTCAGTTTCGTGGAGTCCGCGAGTTGGAAACGCAGAATGCGTGAATCGTTGACGCGAACCAGCGAAAGCGTCGTGCCTTCGCCGAACAATTCGGTCGGGATTGATTCAAAGAAAAGTCCATTGACGTAAGCTTTGGGCGTAATTCGTTCTTGCGCGATCGCAGCGAGTGAAACGGCGATGGCAAGGCATGCAAGGAAAATTCGCTTTTTCATGATTTCGGTTGTTATTCGGCGACAAAGGTAAATCTATCTCGTGAAAACGCCAAAAAATTGCACAAGAAATAGGGTAGTGGTTTGCAAGAAAAAAATGGGCAAAAAATCGCCAAAATTTTGCAGAAAAATGGAACAGAAAAATGGTTCAAGTAAAACTTTAACGCAGCGCGTGTTTCGAAATGTTAAATTTGCGTGAGTTTTCAGCCGAGTTTTATGTGTTAAAATTTTATTTTACGTGAAAAAAATTGCTCAAATTTTGATTTTTTTCGCGCTTTCGCATAAAATATCGACGCAAAAAGGCTGTTTAGAAATCTATCTCACGTGAAATAAAATTCTATCTCACGTGAGATAATTTTCTATCTTATATCATTTAACTTTTTTAACAAATGAGATTTTCTGAAAATCCACGTTCAAAAATTTGCTATTTTTTGCGAAAAAATTCGAAAAAAGCGTATATTTTTTGCATAAATCGCTCATTTTAACATTTCGCGCGTTGAATTATGATCGAAAAACGTTAAAAAACGACTGAAAAACGTGCAAGAAAATTTGGTCGGTCAAGTGTGAACGGATGTTAATTTACAAGCAAAAAAAGTGCGAAAAATGAGCGTTAAAATTTGTAAAGTTTTCAGTTGAGTTTTCACACTTACGCACCAAAATCTCAACGCGTTGTTGGTTGAAATTTCGGTGCGTCGTTCTTTGGAGAGAAATGTGTAAAATCAGTTTGTATCGTAACGCTTGAGCATCGCGGTTATTTTCTTCTTAAATTCATCGCGCACCCATTGCGGTTCCAGAACCTCGACTTCGTCGCCCAGAGAGAGGATTTCTTGCATGAAATCGTAGGTTGGATAAACGGTTATTTGGAAGATAGAAAAATCATCGTGGCGCTCCAGTTCTTTCTGTGAATGATGTAGCGGCAGGGTTCGCAAGTATTGGCATTTGTGATGGTCGTTATAGACTTTCAGTTTGATATCTTCCGTTTCGTAATCCGTCAAGTTGTGTTCGATTCCGAAGCAATCGAAGAAAAAAGCACGCACATCTACGTTTTTCGGGCACTTAAATGTTTCGTCGAGCTGCGTCAAATCTTTTATCCGATCAAGGGAATAAACTCGCAGACCGTCAACATCTGGAATTTTTGCAACCATATACCAACGGCGTCTATAGAGTTTGAGGAAATAAGGCTCGAGCAACTGACTCTTAGGTTCGCTATCTGAAAATTTCTGGTAAATCACGCGCACGCGCTTTTGCTTTTTTATCGCATTCATCACGTCGAGAAAGAATTTCTCTCCAGACGGAATACGCTCGGTCATCACGCGATCGTCCATCTCTTTGCCGTTCTCCAGCAACAGATTGGCTGCAAAGCCGCTAATCATTCTATAGAGAAACTCGTCGTTGTAAATCTCTTCAGGATCGACAATGAAGAAGATATTTTTGCGAGCGTCGTAACTGATGGTTATATGAAACAGCGACTCGGTTTTCCTGCGATATTCAAGGAAAGTTCGTTTAGGTATAATCTCCTCGTCGAAATCGTTAAACATACTGTTACGCCAGTCTTCCATCATCTCCTCGTAACTCATTCCTTTTCTATTGTACAGCAATGTTTGCGCAATCCACAAGCATCGGTGTAGCTGAACGTCTTTACTGTTTTTACTCATACACTAAAAATTTTTGGCAAATATACGAACTACATCGGCAAAAAACGTGCCGACCCTCCTATTTTTTTGCATTAAAATGATAAATGATGTTAAATTTTGGTCTATTCTATGCAAACTGCCACGATATTTGGATGTCATATTGCAGTAGTTTACAAGAAACAGAATTTTAAGTTTTAGAGAAAGGAAGTGCGCCAACTAACCGAAAGCGATTAGTGGCGCACTGCTTTTTTTTAGAGTTTTATGTAAGATTTAATTTGCTTGCACGCAAACCAATGTTTTATCTCACTGCAGGCTGCGTCTGATGCAAGTGATATACGCGGTCGCGGTTAACAGATAGAACGCCCTTGACCTTTTGGAAATATGGGATTGCTTCATCTACGGTTTTCTTTTCTGGGAGACGGATTGCTATTGCATTAAAAGTACGATAGTCGTAGATGATTTCAGCTTTGTATTTCTTTACAGCCTTGAGCAATTCGTCGCGATAATTTTCTTTATCGTAATAAATTATCAGCGTATGTGGGTTGTATTCTTCTGGTGTTCCAATGAGTTTTCGTTCGCGTTTAACTATCTCGGAATCAGCGGCTAACGTTTTTTTCGTTGAACAAGATGTTAAAAAGAAAAGTGCGAGCTGTATGATGAGAATGGCAGGCACGCCATATTTGAATTTAATGTGCTGTGTTTTGTGTCGGAAAACGTACATTCCGAGCAGCGCTCCTAATGAACCACCGATGACAGCTAGCAAGATAAGCGTGGCTTCGGGTATTCGCCAAGCGTGGGCTTTAGCTTTGAGTTTGTCGAAACCGTAAACGAAAAATGTGATGATGTTGATTCCTATTAAATAATAAATAAGGTGTGTCATTGTTTTACGTGTTTTATTGCGCTGTAAATGTACAAAAATTGTTGTAACTCGCCATTTTTTTGTTTTATTTTTTGTTTTTCTCGTTTCTACTCCGTACATTTGCAAGAAAAGGAACGCGCTATGTATGATCCAATAGAAGAACGACAGATTTGTAAGTTTGCTTGCAACGAAATGAGTAGGCAGATCCACAGATATATTAAAGGTATGTCAGGAAGCAAACACGTGATGGAGGCGTTTGAGGAACGCTTACAGACGCTTTCAATGCCTGAAAAGGAACGCGCAATTGCACGCTATATCGATCTAAACCGTAAAGTTCTGAACGGATTAGACTTTAAGATGGTTCTGGTTCGCGCTATTGCGAATTACTGTGATACGTTCGGCTACTTCAGTGAGTTGCTTGGCAACGACGAAAAGATGAGTTATTATCTCAACTTAATACAAGACAAATATATCCGTTATCACGAGATTTTTGAAGCTAACGGACAGTTTGGTATGAAGGCGTACGACGGTGAGATCTTATTGCCCGCGCATTATGAATTCATTAGAACGTGTTATATCTATACAGACGATTTGGATATGATGCCTGTAATAGCGCAGAAAAACGGTAAGATGGGACTTGTATTGCCTGATGGTAAAGAAACGGTTGTTGCCGATTTCGTTTATGATGAGCTATCTTTGCGCGACGAATATCCGTATTTCGAGGCGAGAAAAGGTGATGTTGTTGGCAAGATTGAACGCGATGGCACATTCGTTGTTGATTAACTCAAACGCGATTCGCGCATGAAAAGAAATCTGATTATTATTGTTTGCATCTTTCTTGGCACGTTGCTGATTTTGTTGACAGGCAATGTGATTACGATTGGTGAGAAACTGACGCAGATAACGCAGACTGTCTATTTCGAATACGCGTTCTATTTGCTGATTCTTGTGCTTCTGATTGTTTATGTGTTGATTCCCATTTGGAAATTACATCATGCGCCAGAATTTCCTGTGCTGAATATCGAAGCCGAAGACGCAGACGAAAAACATTACGCCGATCTCCACAAGTTTGCTAAGCGACTGCAGCATAATTGTAATTATCTTCCAGTAGAGAAACGCGAGGCACATGCAAAATTATTGCAAACGAAACTAGAAGCTGTCGAGGAGCGTGCCGATATTGATGAGCTGGCTTCGCTGATAAAAGACGAGTTAGATTTGCGTTTCGAGAACGTAGATCGCACCATTAATGAGTGGGGAAAAACCGTCTTTATGATTACGACGCTGTCGCAGAACGGCAAACTCGATGCGTTGACTGTGCTTGTTGTAAACTTCAAGATGATAGCCGACGTTATTGCTGCATCAGGATTCAGACCTACTACACCACAATTATTTAAGCAATACTGCAGAATTCTTGTTACAGCGCTGTTTAGTTATTATCTATCTGAATCACTTGCTGAAACAGCCGACATCGTTATACCACTGGGAGGCGATGATGCCGCAAATATTGTATCGGATATCGATCCGAATTCCGTAGATATTAGCGATGCAGACTTCTCGAATGTATTTTCAAGTGTTAAGATTCCAGGTTTCGTCACCGCATCCCTTCTCGATGGTTTCATCAACACCGCGCTTACTTTACGCATCGGCTACGTTACAAAAGCGTATTTGCGCAAAGGTTCTGCTGAATTAGAAGGAAAGAAGGGTAGGAGCGTGCGCCGTCAAGCGATGTTAGATTCGTTACGCGGCACTCTGGTAATCATGAAAAACACTTCGTCGGACGCAGCCAACACTCTGGCGAACCGAATCCTTACGTTCTTGAAGCGAAAGACTAATACAGCGGTGCAAACAGCGCAAGAGAAAGCTGTAGGTTGGAAAGAAAAACTCACAAACATATTCGAGCGTCCCGAGCGGAAACGTTCTGGGATTTAATCTCTCGTGATTTAGCGCAATCTTCCACATAAATAAATCCATTAGATTGCTGTAATGATAAAATAATTTAAAATTTTGGCATTTTCTTTCTAAAAGTTTTAAATCTGTCTCGTTTTTTCGTATTTTTGTCCCATTAAAAATAGGCGAAAATGTCTTAAATCGAAAAAAAAGTGCCTCTACGGCAATTTTAACAAAAAAACATTTCGCTTGTCGAGAATGACAAAATTTAAACTTCTAAAACAAGAAAACATCAAAATAAAAAACAGAAACTAATGGACGAAAATCGTACGATCGATCAAGATCGCATTATTAAAATCAACATTGAAGAGGAGATGAAATCCTCTTACATTGACTATTCAATGTCAGTGATTGTTGCTCGTGCATTGCCTGACGTAAGAGACGGTTTCAAACCAGTGCACCGTCGTATTCTTTATGGTATGTTAGGCATCGGCAACACCAGTACAAATCCGTATAAGAAATGTGCACGTGTGGTAGGTGAAGTGTTAGGAAAATATCACCCGCACGGCGATAGTTCAGTTTATGGCGCGCTTGTCAGAATGGGGCAAGATTGGAACATGCGTTATAAACTTGTAGATGGACAAGGTAACTTTGGAAGCGTAGATGGTGACTCTCCAGCTGCCATGCGTTATACTGAGTGTCGTCTCTCGAAGATGGGCGAACATGTTATGGATGACTTGGAAAAAGATACCGTTGACATGACGAACAACTTCGATGATACGCTGCTCGAACCCACTGTGATGCCAACGAAAATACCTAATCTGCTGGTCAATGGTGGTAATGGTATTGCCGTAGGTATGGCAACCAATATGCCAACGCATAACCTTGGAGAAGTAATCGACGGATGTTGTGCTTATATCGATAATCCCGACATCGACGTTGATGGTTTGATGCAATATATTCCTGCACCAGATTTCCCAACTGGAGCTACTATTTACGGTTTGCAAGGCGTAAGAGATGCTTATTCAACGGGTAAAGGTAGAATCGTGATTCGCGCAAAAGCTGAAATTGAAAGTCACGACACACACGACAAAATCGTTGTAACAGAAATCCCTTACGGTGTAAACAAACAGCAACTCATTGAGTACATCGCCGATCTCGTTAAAGAAGGCAAGTTAGATGGAATCTCTAACGTGAACGATGAAACTGGTCGTCAGGGAATGCGTATCGTTGTTGACGTAAAACGCGAAGCTAATGCCAGCGTTGTATTGAACAAATTGTTCAAGATGACTGCATTGCAGAGTTCTTTCTCTGTAAACTGCATCGCTCTCGTTAAAGGACGTCCACGTCTCTTAACTCTGAAAGAATGTATTAAATACTTCGTAGAACATCGCCACGATGTAACAATCCGTCGCACAAAGTTTGATTTGAAGAAAGCACAAGATAGAGCGCACATTCTTGAAGCGCTGATTGTAGCTTGCGACAATATCGACGAAGTTGTACACATTATTCGCGCATCTAAGACTCCTGCAGAAGCACAGATCAATCTTGAGAAACGTTTTGGATTCGACGAAGTTCAGTCGAAAGCCATTGTAGATATGCGACTCAGACAATTGACAGGTCTGAATATGGATCAATTGCATGCCGAATATAAAGAATTGGAAGAGCAGATTAAATACTTCCAAGAAATTCTCGACAATCCAGAACTCTGTAAGAAGGTGATGAAAGACGAACTCCTTGAAGTTAAGGAGAAATACGGCGATGCCCGTCGTACTGAAATCAAACCTTACGAACACGAATTCAATGCAGAAGATTTTTATCCAAATGATCCTGTTATCGTAACTGTTAGTCATTTAGGTTATATCAAACGCACTGCTTTGAGCGAATTCCGTGAACAAGCACGCGGTGGTGTTGGAAGTAAAGGCGCACATACACGCGATAACGACTTTACTGAATACATCTATCCTGCAACGATGCACCAGACAACGCTATTCTTCACAAAGAAAGGTCGTTGCTATTGGCTGAAGTGTTACGAAATACCAGAAGGCGATAAAACTTCTAAAGGTCGCGCAATACAAAACCTGCTCAATATCGAAAGCGATGACTCTGTTAACGCATTCTTGAGACTGCGTGGCAACGGACTTGACGATGAAGAATTTATCAACTCACACTACGTTGTTTTTGCAACGAAGAATGGTACTGTTAAGAAAACGCTTCTCGAAGCTTATTCACGTCCAAGAGCAAAAGGTGTCATTGCAATTAATATTGAAGAAGGTGACGAGGTGGTTGACGTTCGCTTAACTAATGGCGAAAACGAACTCATCCTTGCCAACAGAAATGGTCGCGCCGTTCGATTCCACGAGGATAAGATTCGCCCAATGGGTAGAACTGCCACTGGTGTACGCGGAATGCGTATCGATGACGATGGTAAAGACGCTGTGGTTGGCATGATTGTTGTTAACGATGCCGATAAAGAGACTGTTCTCGTAGTCAGCGAAAATGGTTTTGGTAAACGTTCGCAAGTGGAAGACTACCGTGTTACAAATAGAGGTGGTAAAGGTGTGAAAACATTGAACATCACCGAAAAGACTGGCGCATTGGTTGCCATCAAGAACGTAACCGATCAGAACGACCTGATGATTATCAACAAGAGCGGAATCGTCATCCGCATGTCGCTTGCTGATGTACGCGTGATGGGTAGAGCAACGCAAGGAGTGAAACTCATCAATCTGACGAAGAAGAACGATGTTATCGCAAGCGTATGTAAAGTCATGGGTAGCGAACTTGAAGCACTTGTGGAAGCAGAAAGTCGCGCTGCATGGGAAAAGCAAAGCGATGACATTCAATCAGAAACACAACACAACCAAATAACACAAGAAACCGAAACAGAATCTACTGAATCGGTGGAAGAATAAAACGATTACAAACCTTTTAAAACGAATAAAATTATGAAGAAGATTTTCATTGCAGTTCTGATGATGCTTTGCACATCGACTGCTTTTGCTGGAGACAGTGAACCGCTGAAAGCAATTCTGAAAGCAAAGACTTACGATGAAGCTAAAGCGCTTGTTCAGAACAATCTCTCTAACCTTGCTGGCGTAGAAGAAAAAGCAAAAGCCTACAACAAACTCGTTGAATTGGCAGGCGAAACCTACGACCATGAAATTGGTATCGTGCAAGAAAATATGGTTGCAGAGCAACTTGGTCAAGGTAAATCAAAACCTTACGACACGCTGGCACTTTACGATGCTTCTTATGAACTCTTGGAAAATGCGCTTGAGTGCGATAAATATGACCAAATGCCTAACGAAAAAGGTAAAGTAAAGGCAAAATTTCACCAAGCTAACCAACTGCGTGCAGCAAACGCACGTTTGCAACTGATCAATGCAGGTCAGAGAGCTGCACAAAATGGAAATAACGCCGACGTGCTTAAATATTGGGGCAGATATGTTGACACTGGAAGCGCACCTCTATTCGCTGACATGCCAAACAACCAAGATCAGTACATCGGACAAATCGCTAACTACGCAGCTCGCTTTGCTTATCAAGAGAAAGACTACGACCGCGCAAGCCGTTATATTGATATTGCTCTCCAAGATCCAGAACAATACAAGGATGCACTTGATTTGAAAGTTTATCTTGGTCAACAAAATTTGAAAACCAGCGAAGATACAATCAAATTCTTGAAAGAAGTTGAAGATCTTTATGCAAAAGACAATACCAACAACACGCTTTTCGCTACGCTTGGTACACTCTACAGTAATCTGGGCATGAAAGACAAATCTAAACAATTTGTTGACGAAAAACTTGCTGCTGATCCAGCAAACCAAACCGCTTGGGCGCTGAAGGGACAGAACCTTATGAGCGAGAATAACTACGATGGCGCAATCGACGCTTACAAGAAAGCCGATCTCAACAACGTTGTTGTTCTGACTTACTTGGCATTCTGCCTCAACAACAAAGCAATCAATACCAACAATGCAAGTCAACAAAAAGCATTGTTCACTGAGAGCATGGGTTATCTCGAGAAAGCTCGCGACCTCGATCCCGATCGTCAACTCGCTAACTGGACATACCCACTTTATCAATGCTATTACAGTCTCTACGGTGAAGGTGATTCACGCACCAAAGCTATTGAGAAACTGATTCGCTAATAGCATACTCTGACAACAAATAATTCATTTATATAAACCGAACCACAACACGCGGGAGGTTGATGATCTCTCGCGTGTTTTTTAATATATAAAATATGTCGAATCGTCATTTATTTTTCATCCTCGTTCTTTCGCTCTTTTTTGTTAATGCACAAGCACAAACAAGAAATAAAAAACTTGTGAAGAAATATTATGCGGAAGTAGAAAAATATGCGCATGCTATGACATACAAAAGCGATTCGACTACTTATTTCAACCAATTGCTTCAGCTCACCAACGCAGTCGTTGAGTGTGATAACGAGGACATGAAACCCGACAAAAAAGGCAATATCAATCCTCGATTTACACCACAGTTGAAAGCGGTTCTGTCACCTGCGTTTCCCAAGCTGCAAGATGCTGTCGCATTTTATTGGAATAAGGACAAAAGTAAGGCGTTAGACATTCAAAAACAATACATTTCGACGTCGCATTCGCATCTATTGCGCAATGAAAAAACTGATTTAGGTCGCGCGTATCTTAATGCTGGCGTTTTGGCTTACGATTTACAAGAATTTAGCGAAGCAGAATCTTTCGCTAACGAAGCGCTTGAGTATGAAAATTATGCACAAAAAGCTGCCGAATTGAAATTGTTTTGCATGAAAAAACGCTTGAAAACGGCTAACGATTCAACGAAATACATCATTGCTTTGCTGGAACTGCACGACAAAGATCCTCAAAACCACAATTATTTCTCCATGTTGATGGATTATTTCACTACACCAGGTCACGAACAAGAACTTGGACTGTTCGCGAAGGATGAGATACAAAAAAATCCTAATAATGCACAAGCGTGGGCTTTGAAAGGCGAGGCAGAAATGCACCATGAACTTTGGGATGAAGCTATCGAAAGCTACAAACATGCAGTCGAAATCGAACCACAAATGACGCAAGCTGTTTTCAATATTGGTCTTTGTTATGCCACGAAAGCAAAGGATTTGCAGGATAATTTAACGAAAAAGAAAAAGCGTTTAACTAAATCCGAAGCGAAAACACTGAAGAACGCTTATCAGGAGGCGAAGACGTGGATTGAAAAAGCAAAAAACGCCGACCCAAATCAAGAAAAAGTGAAGTGGGAACAACCGCTTCAACAGGTCAACATCGCTATCAATCACTAAAAAACACAACAATCAGGATGACACGCATATTGCTTATCACATTATTATTTATAACATCGTTCAACGTTCACGCACAAAAAAATGTGCGCCAATCACTTTCTACTGCCAAAGAATACATCAAAAAAGAGAGCAATCTCGATAAAGCGGAAACAATGATGCGCACATTGCTGAAAGATTCCGCAAACAAGCAAAATGAAAAGATTTGGAATTTGCTTTGTCAATCGTTGAAAAAGCAATATGAACAAGAAAACGAGAAATTCTATCTCAGTAAAAAACCAGTTTTCGAAAAGATCGTTAGTTCGCAAAAGCGTCAACAGGTCGATACAACTAAATTCTTTAACATCACCAAACGCCTTTTCGATGCTTACCAAGGTTTTGATTCTATCGATATCAAGCAGAAACATCGCGACGAAAACGCGACTTATCTTTACCCTTTGCGCGCCAATCTTTACAGTGCTGGACTTTACCATATCAACAAGCACGATTACAAAACGGCTGCAACGTTTCTGAACGAGTATCTCGACACGCGAAAAGCGCCACTCTTTACATCCTTTTCTGAAAACAACGACACGCTCGCTTCGCATGCGGCATATTGGCTCGTATTTTGCGCTTACAACAATCAGGATTATGCAACTGTTCTCCGCAATTATCCATTGGCAATGACCGACACGTTGCATCAGCCTTACCTCCTGCAGTATGTCAGCGAAACTTACAAGCAACAGAACGACACCGCTAACTATCTTGCCACGCTCGAAATGGGATACAATCTCAAACCATTACAACCTTATTTTTTCTCTGCGCTCTATCAACATTCGATGCATGCAGACGATTTCAAGACTGCGCACAAACTCGCTGCTCAAGCCCATCACAACTATCCGCAAGACACTATCTACGCCCTCGCTTTGTGTGGCGTAAATCTGCAGGAAGGCAATTACGATGAAGTCATCACGCTTTCCGACACGCTCTTGCAGCGAGATAGCACCATCGCCGATGCGTATAGTTATGCAGGATTGGCACGTTTTTATAAGGCAACCGCCAATCGCCAATCTCTTAATCACACAAAACAATATCGAAAGAAAGTCCTGCAATGCTATCAGCAAGCTTTGCCATATCTGGAACGCTATCGCACAATGCGCCCTAACCAAAAACGCATTTGGGGTTTGCCGTTATACACCATTTATCTCAATCTCAATCGCGGAAAACAATTCGAAGAAATCGAACAACTGCTGAAAAAAAATCAATAAAAATACATATTTTTTTTGTAAATTTTTAGTCAATTTTTAAGCGCGGAAACGCCTTTTAACTTATTGACTAATTGCACTTTGCTTTTATTTCATTCATTTTCGTTTCAAATTGTCAATTTTAGCCTTTTCGAGAGCGTATAAAGTTGACAAAAAGAATTGCATTTTTATTTGTTTTTACGAAAAAAGATTTTTATTTTCGCAGCAAAATCATTGAAACAACCTTAAAATCAATTATTTAAAAACTTTTTTACCAACTATGAAGAAGTATAACTTTAACGCAGGTCCCTCAATTTTACCGAGAGAAGTAATTGAAAACACAGCTCGTCAAATCTTAGATTTCAACGGTTCAGGTCTTTCGCTGATGGAGATTAGCCATCGCGCAAAAGATTTCCAGCCAGTTGTTGACGAAGCAGTTGCACTCGTGAAAGAATTGCTCGAGATTCCAGAAGGCTATTCTGTTATTTTCTTAGGCGGTGGCGCTTCTTTGGAATTCTGTATGATTCCAATGAACTTCTTGATTAAGAAAGCAGCTTACTTGAACACTGGTACGTGGGCAAAGAAAGCTATGAAAGAAGCTAAACTCTTTGGAGAGGTCGTTGAAGTTGCTTCATCGGCTGATGCAAACTACACATTTATTCCTAAAGGATGGCAAGTTCCAACCGACGCAGATTATCTCCACATCACAACTAACAACACTATTTATGGTACAGAGATTCGCAAAGATCTCGATGCACCTGTTCCATTGATTGGTGATATGTCATCCGATATTTTCAGCCGTCCAGTTGACGTTTCAAAATACGATTGTATTTATGCAGGTGCACAAAAGAACCTCGCAATGGCTGGTGTTACTATCGTCATTACTAAAGATGAGAAACTCGGTCGCGCTCCTCGCGAAATTCCAACCATGCTCGACTATCGTACACACGTTGAAAAAGGTTCTATGTTCAACACTCCTCCTGTTGTTCCTATTTATTCAGCACTCGAAACCCTTCGTTGGCTGAAAGCACAAGGCGGTTTGAAAGCGATGGATAAGCTTGCGAAAGAGCGCGCTGCTATCGTTTACGACGAAATTGATAGAAATAAACTTTTCCGCGGTACAGTTGCTGAAGAGGATCGCTCATTGATGAATATATGTTTCGTCATGAACGATGAGTATGCAGAACTTGAGAAGCCATTCTTCGAATATGCAACATCCAAAGGAATGGTTGGAATCAAGGGTCACCGCTCTGTTGGTGGATTCCGCGCAAGTTGCTACAACGCACAAACTATCGAAGGTGTTCAAGCACTCGTTGCTTGCATGAAAGAATTTGAAGCACAACATTAATTTTTTTATTTCTATGAAAGTTTTAGTTGCAACAGAAAAACCTTTCGCTGCACCAGCGATTGAAGGTATTAAAAACGTGATTGCAGAAGCAGGTGGTGAAGTGTCATTGCTTGAAAAATATACTGAGAAAGCACAACTTCTCGACGCAGTGAAAGATGCTGACGCGCTCATTATTCGTTCCGACAAAGTAGATAACGAAGTTTTCGACGCTGCCAAGAATCTTAAGATTGTTGTTCGTGCTGGAGCAGGATTCGATAACATCGACTTAGCTGCTGCAACCGCACACAATGTTATCGCAGAAAACACACCTGGACAAAACGCAAACGCAGTTGCCGAACTCGTTTTCGGTCTTCTCGTTTACACTGTACGCAATTTCTATAACGGAAAATCAGGAACCGAACTCAAAGGCAAGCGACTTGGCTTGCTCGCTTTCGGAAACGTTGGTCGTAATGTAGCAAGAATCGCCAAAGGTTTTGGCATGGAAATTAGCGCATACGATGCTTACTGCCCTGCAGAAGTAATCGAAAAAGAAGGCGTTAAAGCAGTTGCCAATCAGGAAGAACTGTTTAAGACTTGCGACATCGTTTCTTTGCATATCCCAGCTACACCAGAAACAAAACAAAGCATCAACTACGATCTCGTTGGCATGATGAAAAAAGGCGGTATCTTGTTGAACACCGCTCGTAAAGAAGTCATCGACGAGGCTGGATTGCTGCGTTTGCTCGCTGAACGCGAGGATTTGAAATACATCACCGACATTAAGCCCGACGCTGATGCAGATTTCGCTCAGTTCGAAGGACGTTATTTCAGTACTCCAAAGAAAATGGGCGCTCAAACAACAGAAGCCAACACTAATGCTGGTATAGCAGCTGCGCGTCAGATTGTTGCGTATTTCAAAGATGGTATAACTAAATTCCAAGTTAACAAGTAATCCTTATGGCAACGATTAAACCATTCAAAGGAGTTCGCCCTCCGAAAGAATTTGTTGAACGAGTTGAATCTCGCCCTTACGACGTTCTGAACTCAGAAGAAGCTCGCGCTGAAGCAGGTGATAACGAGATGAGTCTATATCATATCATTAAACCTGAAATTGATTTCGAGGTGGGCACATCTGAATACGATCCGCGCGTATATGATAAAGGTGCAGAAAATTTCCGCAAGTTCCAAGAGAACGGTTGGCTTGTTCAAGATGCTGAAGACCATTATTACATCTACGCGCAAACAATGAATGGCAAGACACAGTATGGTCTTGTGGTTGGCGCTTATGTAGATGATTATCTCAATGGCGTGATTAAAAAACACGAACTAACGCGTCGCGATAAGGAAGAGGACAGAATGAAACACGTTCGCGCAACTAACGCAAATATTGAACCTGTTTTCTTCGCTTATCCAGACAATTCCGTGCTCAATGACTTGATTATGCGCTACGCAAAAGATGAACCAGAATACGATTTCATTGCTCCTATCGATGGATTCCGCCATCAATTCTGGGTAATCTCCGATGATAAAGATATGCAAACCATCACTGAAGAATTCAAAAAGATGCCTGCGCTTTACATCGCTGATGGACACCATCGTAGTGCTGCAGCTGCGCTCGTTGGAGCAGAGAAACAGAAGCAGAACCCAAATCATCGTGGCGACGAAGAGTACAACTATTTTATGGCTGTATGCTTCCAAGCATCACAACTCACTATTCTGGATTACAATCGCGTTGTGAAAGATCTCAATGGCATGACGTCAGAAGAATTCCTCGCTGCGCTGCAAGTTAATTTTGCAGTAGAAGATAAAGGAACTAACGAGTATCGTCCTGCCAAACTGCACGAATTCTCGATGTATCTCGACGGTCGCTGGTATAGTCTTACTGCAAAACCTGGCACGTACGATGATTCCAACCCAATAGGTGTGCTCGATGTAGATATATCTTCACGCTTGATTCTCGACGAGATACTCGATCTGCGCGACTTGCGTTCAAATAACAGAATCGATTTCGTGGGCGGTCTTCGCGGTCTTGGCGAATTGAAACGCCGTGTCGATAGCGGAGAAATGCGTTTCGCGTTAGCGCTTTATCCAGTGACCATGCAACAAATCATGGACATTGCTGATGCAGGAATGATTATGCCGCCAAAGGCAACTTGGTTTGAACCAAAACTGCGTAGCGGTTTAGTGATTCATAAATTGGCATAAGCTTGATAGAAACTTATAAAACAATAACCGACAACCTAAGCGAGGGATTCTACTCTGAAAAAAGGAGTAGATTCCTCGCTTTTGCATGTCATGTAACAACCGTAGATCAAGTAAAAGAAATCATCGCGCAGTATCGAAAAAAATACTACGATGCACGACACGTTTGTTATGCATATATGTTAGGCGCAGAACGCGATGTTTTCCGAGCCAACGATGACGGCGAACCGTCGAGTACTGCAGGTAAACCAATTCTCGGACAAATCAATAGCAACGAACTAACCGACATTCTCATCATCGTAGTTCGTTATTATGGCGGCGTCAATCTTGGCACTGGCGGACTCATCGTTGCATATCGCTCGGCTGCTGCAGATGCAATAGCAAACGCAACCATTGTAGAGAAAAGGGTAGAGCAGCAACTTACAATCACATTCAATTACATTGCGATGAACGATGTTATGCGCGTCATCAAGGAGACTGGCGCTACAATCGTCAGTCAGCAATTCGACAACACCTGTCAAATAACGCTGTCCGTCGGAATTGCAGTTGTGCCAGTCATTCAACAAAAACTCACTGGCATCGCAACGATTCTCTGAAACGTTCTATGTAAACGACCGCAACAAACGGTCGCTTTTTTTTGCCCGAAAATCAATGTAAATTTTTAATTTAGAAAGAATCGTATTCTTCTTTGCTCATCAAAACGGCAAAGAAATAACAATCAGTGTAGTATTTGCTTGTTCTATCGCAAGGAATCTCGCGTTTTCCATGATTTTTTACGAAAACGAATTCGTCATTATTGCTATCAAACACCGCTCTAAAAGCGATTTCCATCGTCGGATGGTAAAAATAAACGACGCCTCTTCGTGGAATATAATTGTAAATATTACCCTTTATTTTCTTCATACGTTTCAATCGCTTTTTCAATCTTTGTAATCGCTTTTTCGTGCTTGTCAACCAAATCCCAATAACCATGCTCCCTACCGCGCGCAAGGTTGTGCAGCAAATCATTGCGTTTAACGCGCAACGCAGTGAGATTATCCGACGCAATAATTCGCGCAATGTAGTCGTCGTAGGTCTGCGTTTCGCGATGCGTCAACAGGTCAAGCACCGTCAGCAAAGCATCATCCACGCCCTTCTTGCGCAAGTCTTCCGCCTCGAATGCAGTATCTTCAAGAACGTCGTGCAGAAATCCAGCCTTCATTTCCAACTCGTTTTCGCCCTTCAAACCCACCGTCAGCGGGTGCAGAATAACTGGATTGCCGTCTAAGTCTTTTTGTCCGCAATGCGCTTCAATAGCCAGTTGCAGTGTTTCTTCGATTGTCATTTTTCTTTCTTATGTTTTATGGTGGAAAATCATCGAATTGTCGAGATGAAACCACAAACAACGTTAGTCGTTCTTTGAAAAAAGATTGTCGTATTCGTCTTTTGAAATTTCATCTCCGCCGATTTCTATATCAAACGCATTTGATTCCGCGTGGTTTACCTCGTGTTCAGGTTGCCATCTCCGTTTAATCCAAGTACGAGTTCGCTGTTCCGAATCGTCATACCTGCATTTTACGGCTGCATCGGCATAGTCGTCAAAAATGTAAACGGTTTTCCCTTCTTTTATTTTATGTATCAGTTCGAGATAATTCATACAAATTCGTACGCTAAAATAACGAATAAAAATCAAATCTCACGCAAATCACTATTTTTTTCTGCAATCATTTTTGCGCGATAATCCTTTGGCGAGACGCCAAGATGGTCTTTGACGAATTTTCCAAAGAAAGCGAGCGACGGAAATCCCATGCAAGCGGAAATTTCTTTAATTGTTTTGTCCGAATATTTCAGCTGTCGCTCGATGGCTCTTACGGTATATTGATGAATATGGTAAAGTGGTGGATGTCCAGTTTTAGCTCTGATGACGCGCGATAAATACTTTGGCGAAATAGTCATTGCCTTTGCAACCTCAGCGACACTCCTTATCGCGCCATCTCCATGCGATAGAATCTCAAAAAACTGTCTTGACAACAGAACGCTTTGCGCGATGCCTGCGTTTGATGTGTATGCGCTCATATCTTCACGCTCCGCGCACGTCATATTAAGGATTTCGAAAATCAATGTTTGGCAAAGCAAATGGATAATCTCGTTACAGAATCGCGATTCTTGGTTCTGCGCGTGGTGCGCAATGAGTTGCAGATACCGACTGATGTGTTCGCGTTGCGTCTTGTTGGGCGAGAAAAATGGTTCACGCAAAAAGTCGCCCGTAACCAACCAAGCATTTTTCTCAAGCGCTGGAATATCTTCCAAAAGATGCCAAGAAAAACCAACAATATACAGGCTTAAATCGGTCGAAACCATCAAATCGTAAATCGGCACATATTCAGGACAAAGCGCGCATTGCCCTTCCTCAATCTTCATTGGCGTCTGATCCAAACGAAACGATGCTTTTCCACGTTTGCAAAACAGCAAAAGTTCCATGTCGAGCACCTCACCAAGCAACTGGTGCGGCAGTTTATCGGTCTGTTCAATGATAAATAGGTCGTTGTCGATGTAATCGAAATCCTCCGTTTGCAGGTCTGAAATGCGCTTTTCCATAAAATAATGTGCTATTTGATGCAACAAAATTATTGATTTTTCTGCAAAAAAGTATTCTAAAAGTGACTTTCTGTGCTATTTTTCTTCTACTGTGGCATTATCCTATAGGTTTAGGCGAAAAATAGAATACTCCGCGAGCGAAATTCTACGCTATCTTTGCGCAAAAAATAAGAAATGGAACAACAAACAAACATTCTACCCAATTCGGGCAGACAATTCGAATTGGATTTTGCAAAATTCATCGCCATCGTTTTCATGATTCTCGTTCATTGCTACGACTATTCGTCGCTCTATCTCTCGTCGTTGACCGAACCAGTCACCGCTGGACAATCGTCAACCTTGGGAACGATTATCGAATTTCTTGGCGCCCAACCTGCAGCGCCTGTGTTTATGTTTTGCATGGGCATCGGATTCGTTTATACTCGACATAATTCGCCAGCCGAATTTGCGCGTCGTGGTTTGAAATTGCTAATCACTGGCTATCTCTTGAATCTCTATCGAACGCTATTTGTCGTGGCTGGCGGACTCAGTGGTGCGCTTGGCGATATCGAATTGAAACCGCTCATTGCTGCCTTTGCACTCTGCGTCGATATTCTGCCTTTCGCAGGATTGGCGTTCTTGTTCTTCGCGCTGATGAAGCGACTCCATGTTTCCACATTGCTTACAACGATAATCGTATTTCTTATGCTTATCATCGCCAGCATGCTGCCAAAAGTCGGCAACGGCACTGAATGGTATTGCTATATCGCTGGACTGCTGTGGTATCAAAACGGTTTCACGTCGTTTCCATTGATGCAATGGTTGCCGTTCCCTATGATGGGATTGTTGTTCGGCAAGATGCTGAAACAAACAACCAATAAACAACGTTTTTACGTGCTAACGCTCATCGTAGGACTCGTTGCTTTTGCGATATCTTCACTGCTTATCATCTACAAAAACATCGATTTTTGCTCGCTTTTCACGTCAAACTACTTCAATATTAACCTATTAAGTTTCGTTTGGGCGCTCTCTATTGTACTCATGCTGCTCGCTGCATATTTCTTCCTCGTGAAAGACGTTCGCGAAGGGCGTCTCTACCAACTTGCAACGTTTTGCAGCCGAAATATCAATAAGATTTATCTTTGGCAATGGCTGCTTATCACGCCTATCGCAGTGATAGCGTTCGCCATCTCACCAATCGATACGTTTTGGAAATTGTTCCTTGAAGTCTCATTCGTATTTATTGCATGCGTTTGGATTGTGAGTGTCATCCAGAAACGCAAGAATGCTTAAATTAACAAGCCAAAACGCGCCTCCGAAATCAATAAGTTATTGCGATTTCGGAGGTTTTTTTTTCGTCAATCCGTTGCAACGAAAATTGTAAAGACGTGGGATAGAAAATTGTTGCATGCGAATTGTTAAAAAATAGTGTTAAAATGGGTGTGTCAAAGATTGTTAAAAATGTTAAGTTTTATTTGTTAAAATTTTATTTCGCGTGAAAAAAATCTTCGTTTTTTGCGATTTTTTTGAGGGTTTTATGTGGACTACGGATGCAAAAAGGCGGTTTAGAAATCTATCTCACGTGAAATAAATTTCTATCTCACGTGAGATAATTTTTTATCTTATATCATTTAACTTTTTTAACAATCGAGATTTTCCGAAAATTGACGTTCAAAAATTGGCTGTTTTGCACGGAAAAATGTTAAAAATGCGTATAAAAATTGCATAAATCTATCATTTTAACATTTCGCGCGTTGAGTTGCGACAAAAATTCATTGATTTTCGATCAAAATTTGTGCATTAGAAATTGGTCGGTCAAGTGCAAACGAATGTTAAATCAAGTGTTAAAATTTCGCGAAAAAGCGCCGTTAAATTTTGTAAAGTTTTCTTAATTTCTCGATTTCGTGTAAACTATTTTTTTGAAAAATATGAACTAATTTTTCCTATCGCCATCATTTTTTGTTATATTCGCGAAATAGAAACCTATTTCTTGCAAAATATATGAACAACGAGAAGCAACGCCAAGCCGCAGCAAAGAATTTTGCCGAGTATTGGCTGAATCGAGGAAGCGAACGCGCTGAATGCCAAAAATTTTGGTTGCAATTGCTGAGCGAAGTTTTCGGGATAGAAAATGTGAATGAGTTTATTTCGTTCGAGAAAACCGTCAAGTCGTCACACGCAAACTTCATCGATGCGTACATCAAGAGCACGCGCGTGATGATCGAACAAAAGAGTAGCGACAAGGATTTGCGTAAACCCATCTTGCAGAGCGATGGTTCGCTGCTCACACCCTTTCAACAAGCAAAGAAATACATTGCAGAACTGCCCGTAGATGAGCATCCTAAATACGTCGTGACGTGCAACTTTCGCCAGTTCTTCGTGTACGACATGAACCAACCTAATGGAGAACCACAGCGAATCAATCTAAAAGATTTGCCAACCGATATTTACCGATTACAATTCCTTGTAGAGAGCCGTAGCGCGCACATCGAAAAAGAACTCCAAGTGTCGATGCAGGCTGGCGAACTCGTTGGAAAAATCTACGATGCACTCTATGCGCAATATCATCCCGCAAACATCGAAATCACCGATGAGCAAGAGAAGCGCATATTGCGTTATCTCAACATCCTATGCGTGCGACTCGTGTTCTGCCTTTATGCAGAAGACGCTGGCGTCTTTCCGCGCCACGATATGTTCCACGACTATCTCAACGACTACTCAGCAGAACAAATTCGCGAAGCATTGATTCGACTTTTCGAAGTGCTTAATACACAAGAATCGGAACGCAGTCCGTACACGAGCGACACGCTCAAAGCATTTCCATACACCAATGGCGGACTTTTCGATGAACATATAGAAATTCCACAATTCACCGAACAACTGCGCAATCTCTTGCTCAAAAAAGCGTCACTCGACTTTAACTGGTCGGAAATCTCGCCAACTATTTTCGGCGCTGTATTCGAATCGACGCTCAACCCAGAGACTCGTCGCTCGGGAGGTATGCACTACACCAGCATCGAGAACATCCACAAAGTGATCGACCCACTTTTCCTCGACCAACTCACGCAAGACCTCGACACGATTCTCGAAGAAAAAAACGTCAAAAAGCGACAAGCCAATCTCAAAGCCTATCAAGACCATCTCGCAAGCCTCACTTTCTTCGACCCTGCATGTGGAAGCGGAAATTTTCTCACAGAGACATTTCTCTCGCTCCGACGCTTGGAAAACAGAATGATTCAGGCTTACTATCACGAAACGCAACTCCACGCTTTCGAAGACCCAATCAAGGTGAATATCCATCAGTTCTACGGCATCGAAATCAACGACTTCGCCGTCTCGGTCGCTACAACAGCGCTCTGGATTAGCGAGGCGCAAATGCTAAACGAAACAGAGAGAATCGTCAAGCAAGACATCGATTTTCTTCCATTAAAGAGTTACGCCAATATTCATGAAGGAAACGCTTTGCAAATCGATTGGCGAAATGTGGTAAATGCTGAAAAACTAAATTATATCATTGGAAATCCACCGTTTGTTGGCGCTAAAATCGCTTCGGATGAACAAAAAGTAGACTTGTATTCAATTTTTGGAAAAAAATGGAAATTTGTAGGAAAACTTGATTATGTTGCTTGTTGGTTCAAAAAAGCAGTAGATTTTATAAATAATACACAAATTAAAGTCGCATTTGTTGCGACAAATTCTATAACTCAAGGAGAACAAGCAGCAGCCTTATGGAAACCTCTTCTTAAAGAAGGCGTACATATAAATTATGCTTACAAAACTTTTCAATGGGACAGTGAATCAAACTTAAAAGCACACGTGCATTGCGTTATAATTGGTTTTTCTTTCATTCCATCTTACGAAAAATATCTTTTCGATGCTAACGGAAATAAACAAAAAGTAAATCATATAAATTCTTATCTTTTAGATGCACCAGACGCTTTTATTTATGGACGATCACAACCTTTATGCAATGTTCCTAATATTCGATTAGGTAACCAACCGATTGACGATGGAAATTATCTATTTACAGCAGAAGAAAAAGACGAATTCATCAAAAAAGAACCTAAATCGGCGCAATATTTCAAGAAATGGTATGGAGCGTCAGAATTTATCAATCAACAACCACGCTATTGCTTGTGGTTGGGCGATTGCTCGCCAGCAGAATTGCGTGCTATGCCACTTTGTATGAAACGTGTTGCAAATGTAAGAGAATTTCGTTTAAGAAGTAAAAATGCGGGAACGCGTAAATTAGCCGATTGTCCCACTCGTTTTCATGTTGAAAACATGCCAAATAGCAATTATGTGATGATACCTGCAACATCATCTCAACGCCGTAGATATATCCCGATAGGATATATGGAACCAAATATTATGGCTTCAAATGCTAATTTAATAATTCGAGATTCTACTTTATATCACTTTGGTATTCTAACTTCAAACGTTCACATGGCATGGATGCGTGTTGTTTGTGGTAGATTAAAGAGTGATTATCGTTACTCAAATGATGTCGTTTATAACAACTTCCCTTGGCCGTCTGTTTCGCATGCACAAGCGGAGAAGATAGCGCAGACAGCGCAAGGAATCCTTGATGCGCGCGCCCAATTTGCAGACTCTTCGCTCGCCGACCTATACGATGAAGTTGCGATGCCACCCGTTTTGCGCGCCGCTCACGTAGCCAACGATCGCGCAGTGATGGAAGCCTACGGTTTTGATTGGCATTCGATGACCGAAAGCGAGTGCGTTGCGCGCCTGTTCGACATGTACAACAAACTCGTAGAGCAGAACGACTAACGTATTGCGCATGCTTTCGCGCGCGCATGCGTACCTTTTATTATATTATACTGTGTGGATTTTGTTTTTCGTTTGACGAAATAGAACAATAAAAAAAAGAGACTCAACGCTATTGCATTGAGTCTCGAATTTTGTTTTGCGGAAGGTGAGGGATTCAAACCCCCGATACCCGAAAGGGGTATACCGGATTTCGAGTCCAGCGCGATCGTTCACTCTGCCAACCTTCCTCGTTTGCGGATGCAAATTTAATGGAATAGAACGATATCGCCAAAAAAAACGATTGTTTTTTGTTGGTTTTCGCTTTGCCAAACCTACTTTTTGCACAGTTCTGCATACAGACAGTTGTTGCAGAATGCGCGCACTGGTGTTGGGATGAATGGTTCTGTGGTGTTCAAGATTTCGGCTACGAGATTGTGGAGTTCGTTTTTGAATTCTTCTTCATATTCGGCGATGTCGTAGATAGGCTCATTACCGAAGCGGATTGATGGTTCGTAGTCGCCAGTCATGGCTTGCTGTACGAAGATGAGCGCAGGCGAGACTTTCAGTTGGCGCGGATTGTATTCTTGACTGTCGCGCACGATGGTAGAGTAGAGCATGGTCTGGAGATAGTAATCGACATGGATTTTTTCGATACTACCTTCGTCGAAAATGTCTTGCACTGAGTTAGGAAATTTTTTCATTGGTTTACCCGTCTTATAATCGACAACGCGGATTCGCTCTCCATGCACGCCATCGTTGACGAGGTCAAGTCGGTCGATTGTACCGCCTATTGTGATGTTTCGTTTGCCTGAATTAGTCTGGATTTCTACATCTTTTTTGACCTTACATTCGAGTCCGAGAATCGTGAATGGCGCGAGACGCTGGTCGTATTCTAATAGACGCTGAATGTAACGCTGCACAGTATCTTGAAGAAGCAGTTGCAGACCGTTGTAATCTGCTTTGACGCGATTCTGTTTGCCATAGATTTGCTCGTTGTATGCTTGTCGGACTTTTTCGATGATAATGGATTTGTTTTTCAGTATGTACTCGATGTCAGATGGTTTGATGAGATGCGGTTTTTTAATGTATTCGAATGTTTTTCCATCGACCGTCTTTGTGCCGATATTTTCATCGCCTATCAACTTAAAATAAATGAGTTGCGCTGACCGATGGAAGATATCGCCGAAGATTCTATTATCAGTCTCTTCGAGATCCTCGTCAAGTTCGCGCAGACCGCACACGTACTGATAGAAGAACTGATTAGGACAGCGAACGTATTTATTGATTGCGCTTGGCGAAAGCGATGTGATGCTATCGAGTTTTTGCTTTGTTGCTTCGGTCTTTTCAATGTTTTGTGGCGCTGCCGTAACGGGTTGGTGCGATGTCGTAAGGGCATAGAATTGCATCTTGTCGTTCTGTTCGCGCTCCGCTTGGAGTTGGAGAATGAAACGACTTTTTTCCTGAATCATTCCGTTAGAAGTAGCGTTGCAATACGTGATCGATACGTCTTTGGCGCGTTGTATGAGTCGATAGAAGTGGTAAGCGAAAAGGCTCGTTTTATGGTCTATGACCGTCAGACCGTAGGCTTTGCGAATGATATACGGTATAAACGAAACGTCGTTTGTGCCTTTAGGCATGTTTCCCTCGTTGCAGGAAAGTAGAAGGATGTGATCGAAGTCGAGATTTCGCGTTTCCAAGATTCCCATTATCTGCACACCTTCGGCAGGATCGCCGTTGAATGGAATCGAAACTGTTTGCAATACTTGCATCATGAAACGCTTGAAGGTCATAGGTGATATCTCGAAGGGAATATCTGCATCGGATAGCAATGCGCAAACGCGGTTCATGAGCGTGTAAGCACGGAAGATGGCTTCGTGGAACAATGGATCGGGATTGTCGATGCAGTTTTTACCAACGTATTCCAACGTGTTAGCGATCCATTTTGTGATGTTCAAGTTTGCATCTTTCGCGTTTGGATCGAATGGTGTAAAGAGTTGCGACAGTTGTTCGTCAACAGCCAAGTCGTCTGACGTTGGGAAATTTTTGTGGTTCGCAATCAATTCTTTCAGCAACTGCTGCGCTTTGTCCGACAGATAGGCGGTATAAGGATGGCGAAGCACTGCTCTGACGTAGTGGAAGCGGAAACCTTTTTTGCTGTTTGTGCGTCCGTCGATCTGAAGTCGTACAAGTGCGTTGACAAACGATGCTGCTGGCGTTTGGGAGAGTGGATATCCAATCGTAATGTTCGCTTTTTCCAGATTTTGTGGCAGTGTATGGATAACCGTTTGCAGCAAACTTTCGTCGCAAAGCACGATGGCGCTGCGACGTCCTGCAGCGATACGTTCGTCGCCTGTTACGCTGTCATCGTCGTTTGCAGATTTCTGAGCCGTCAACCAATCAGATACGTATCGCGCCTGCAGATTTTCGGTTTTCGCAGATAGAAATGTGAATTGTTTTGGATGACTTAGATTATCGTATATTGCGGAATCGTTTGGTAACTCGTTGGGAAATTTCGACAGATGTTCGCGAATGAAAGTTCCTGCTTCTTGATGATTTTTCTCGTCGATGTAATAATCATCGTAATCCCAATAGAATAGCGCTTTATCTTGTGCTTTGAGTCGCGCAAAGAGACGACTTTCGGCACCCTGCAGCACGTTGAAGCCGATAAAGATGTACTTTGAGAATGGGAAATCAATGTTTTCGCTCAGCGCAACGCTCTTAAACAATGCTCCTTCGTATGTAAGACCTTTCGATTCGAGCTGTTCGTTGAGCGCATGATAGATAGGTGCGAGAATTTTCCAAAACGCTACGAAATTCTGTTTAAGCTTTGACTCGTCAATGCACGTGAAAAGGCCGAGAAAACGATTGAGTGCTTCGATTTGTTCTGCAGTTAGATAAGACAAATCCTCCATTTCTTTGAGGTCGAGCATGTTTCTGAAAATCTTGTCTGCATCGCCAAGATTTTTGTCTATGTCGTCGAAATCAGAAAGCATCAGCTTTCCCCATCCAAAGAACTTATCGAGCGGTTCATCGCTACAAGTTAGATTTTTATAGATGTGATATATGATGCTAACGATTTGCAATTCGTCGGCAATCTTCAGGTTTGACTGCGACGCAAAGAGCTCTCGTATCGTGAAATAGCGTGGACAAAGAATGGGACTTGGTGCAGCGAGGGTGAGATACTCGTTCATGAAAAGCGAGGCACGCTTGTTTGGAAATACAATAGCAACATTTGAGAGGTCAGTGCCATGCTTTGCGATGATATCCTCTGCAACATATTCTAAGAATGTTTTCATCAGCGAAATTTATTTTACTTCTTTAATTTGGTTTGTGTACACGTACCAGAGATAACCCGTTACGTCGGTGTAGCCCATTTGCTGGAATAGATTCATATAATCACGCACCTGCATCACATGTTCATCAACTGGATTGGCAAACTTATAATCGATGACCACAATTTGCTTGTTTCGGCGCAGCACTCTGTCGGGACGTTCTTTTTTTACTTTGCCCGACACGTCTATCTTAGAGATTGAGCACTCGTTGAGTACTTCCCAACGATCGGAAAACCAGTCGGCTACGCGCTCGCTTTGCAAGCGTTGTTGCAGCAGATGACTGAGACGCGTTTGCAACTTGTCGTCATTGCCCAAGTATCCATTGATTTTGAGTTCTTCGATAGCGTCGGGAACATCCTGTGCTGTGCGAATCTTCGAGAGAATGTAATGCAATGTTGTTCCAATTTGCTGATAGGTGTTGTCAACTTGTGCATTCTCATCGCGCGAAGTAAAGTTTTTGCTTTCATTGCTTTGCATAAATTTCACATTGCTATCGAAACTTTTTACATCGATTGGCTTTGCAATTTCATCTTGCTTGAAAACATTTTCTTCTTCAACGCTTTGTGATTTCGAATCGTTGGTTTTCGATGATGTTTCACAATAACTGCCGTAGCGGAACGTCAGGTTTTCATCGTTGGGCACGTCGTTGAAATTGCATTCGCATCCATCGAGTTGCTGGCACACGTCAGCGATGATTCTCTCGAAAAGCGCTGCGCGACCCTGTCCACGCATTCCGAAAATATACAGGCTCTTTTTGGCTCGTGTAAAGGCGACATAGAGCAGGTTGAGCTGATCCATAATTGTCTGGAAACGCTCTTCGATATAATCTTCGCGGTAGATGCTGTCGAGCAATGGCGCTTTTAGTCCAATTCTTACAAGTGGAATACGATTGTAGGGCGCCACATTAGGCTTGCACCATATTGCTCCTTTGGCGCCAATCGACCAATCGCAACGCGGAATGATGAGGTGTTCGACGCCAAGTCCTTTACTTTTGTGAATAGTGAGTAGCTTTACGCCGTCAACGCTATCAACTTCGATTGCCTTTTGCGCAATATGGTTGTCCCATTCATTCAAGAAATCTTCGGCATCGCCCATAATGGTGCGAATAAAGTTGCGCAGTTCGTCGAGGAATGCACATACATACGCTTGCTCTTTGTCGAGTTTTTCGATGTTGAACAAGCGATATAATTTTTCAACTAAATCATAGAGAGGTTTATCGAGCAGCGATGCGCGATTGTTGATGTAGCCTTCGGGCAAGAAAGCGTCGAGTTCGTCGTCGGATGCATAGGTTTTAACTTCTTCGAAAGGCTTTTCGAGAACGTATTCCCAGTAATTCTTGACGAGTTCGCATTTCGTTAGGCGATCGTTAGGGTGGAGTAGGACTTTAAGTGCTTGCACGAGAATTCTAACTGCAGGAGATGTGTGCAAGCGGAACGCTTCGTTCGACACGAAACGCACAGAACGCATTCGCTCGTCTTCATCTGCGGCAATGCGTTGCGTTAAATAGAAAGCGAGTTCATCTAAAACAGAATTCGAACGCGCGAGGATGGCGATTTCTTTTGGTTGGATTTGCTGTTCGAGAATCAATGTTTTGAGCGTGTTGTAAGTCTCTTCGTAACAGATTTCCTTATTGCCGTTGCTTTTACCAAACAGCTTCAGTTCGACAATGCCTGCATTTTTATTTTTTAATGCACTCGGACTGATTTTTTGTTGTACGTCATCGTAAGCGCGTTGCAGTTGTTCAAGTTTTTGGTTGCGCGATTTCTGAGCTTCGGGATCGTTGTCGAGCGACGCAGGATAAAGCGATGCGACGCTATCTCGTTCAGTTGCGAGCGCAAATTGAAAAACGGCGTTGTTAAACTGCACAATGTTGCGCAGAGAGCGATAACTTACGTCGAGCGATTGCGTCTCCAGCAATTCATCTGCATGCTCGAACTCGTTGGTGATATTGTTTAGCAATCGCCAATCACCTGAACGCCAACGATAAATGCTTTGCTTGACGTCGCCAACGATTAGGTTTCCCGATCCGCCTTTAGCGAGACATTCGTTCATCAATGGTTTGAAATTTTCCCATTGCGAGCGACTGGTGTCTTGGAACTCGTCAATCATCATTCGCTCGAGCCAATCGCCAGTTTTCTCGTATATAAACGGCGCATCGGTATCGCCAATCAAACTATTTAATAAGGTCTGTGTGTTGCTCAAAATAAACGTGTTGTTGTCGGCGCACAATAAATCAACTTCGTTTCCAATGCTCGCAAGAAGGCGAAGCTCGTGCAATTTTGCCATCGTTGCATCAGATGAAATGTAATCTGAATACAACGCACGTCTATCTTCTTCAGTTTTTTGAACAAATGGCAATAACTGATTTTCTACAAAGTCGAACAACGGATTTCCTTCACGACATTTACCTTTCGCAATCCATTGTTCAGCGTCTTGAATGTATTTATTAGAATCGCCAATCTTATCTCCGTTCTTTAATTTTACGAAATAGGCAATCGGATATTTCTTAAAATCTTCTTCCGAAAAACCTTTTTCTGCAATCAGATGAAAGAATTGTTCTGCCAACGCAATGATTCCTTTTTTTGATTTAGCTTTCAGCGACGCCATCTCTTTGCGATAATCTTCGAAAGCGCTTTCATCCTGCAGAAATTCACTCAATTCCTTGCTGTGTTCCTTGTAAGTGTCGGAAAAAATGTTCTCGCCAAAAGATTTCAAACGATCGACAACGCGATGCCCTTTCTCATCTTCAATAGATTCTTGCAAGTATTGCTGAATCCAACTCATTTCTTTGCTGTTGTCAGACAAGCGTTCCACGAGTCTATCTACAGCCATTTTTTCGATTTCGTTTTGGTCTATGCTCAGCTGCATATTGGCTGGCATATCCAATTCACGTGCAACGTGACGGAAAATGTTTTGGAAAAATTTGTCGATTGTTTCAATTTTCAATCTACTGTAGTCGTGCAAAATATATTGAAGCGCAAGCGATGCTTTTTGTTGTATTTCATTATCGTCGAGTCCTGTTGCGTTACGCAAAAATTCCGCATAAACGCGCGTGTCATCGTCTTGCAATCCATGCGCAACGCCATACAATTCGGTGATAATTCGACCTTTCATTTCTTCGGTCGCTTTGTTTGTGAACGTCACCGCAAGGATATGCTTGTACATCGTAGGGTTTTCGACGAGTAATTTCAAGAAAATCATTGCCAGTTGAGTGGTTTTACCGCTTCCAGCGCTTGCGCGGTAAATTCGGAGTGCCTTTTCTTTCGTCATGTTTTGTGTAGAAACTTTTAGTTATCTATGTCAATCAGTAGCAAATATAGTAAAAATGAAAAATAATTTCGATAAAAATACAAAAAAAAGCCACTCATCTGGAAAGATAAGTGGCTCCAAATACAAAATTACACTTTTCGAATACAGAGTTTATAAGAATGTGTCTGTTTATCCTAAGTATTTCATCAGAATCTTAGCATTGCCAGATTCTTTCAGTTTCAGAATGCTTTTTTCGCGTATCTGACGAACACGCTCGCGTGTCAGACCGAGTTCTGAACCGATTTCTTCAAGTCCTTTTTCTGGAACGCCAATACCGTAACATTCTTTCAGTATAGTAATTTCGCGATCCTTAAGAACTTTGTGCAGAACAGCGTCAAGTTCTTGCGCCATGCTCTCGTGATCCACTTGTCGGTCAGCACGACTGCTTTCGCCACTCGGCATAACGTCGAGCATAGTGTTTTCTTCGCCTTCTTGGAATGGTGCATCGATCGACACATGATGCCCATCTGCCATCAGACTTTGCCCAATCTTGTCTTCATCGAGTTTGGTTATTTCTGCCAATTCCGATACTGACGGGCGTCGTTGGTTCTCTTGCTCGAACTTACTAATCTCGTGGTTGATTTTATTCAGCGATCCAACTTGATTCAATGGCAGACGTACAATTCTACTTTGCTCAGCAATCGCTTGCAAAATGCTTTGACGAATCCACCAAACCGCGTAAGAGATAAATTTAAATCCCCGAGTTTCGTCGAATTTTTCTGCTGCTTTAATCAGTCCGATATTGCCTTCGTCTATCAGGTCGGTCAAAGTCAAACCTTGATGCTGGTATTGCTTTGCCACACTCACGACAAATCGAAGGTTAGAGGTAACTAATTTTTCTTTCGCACGCTGACCTTCACGTCCTCCTTTGCGAATCTTTTGTGCCAGTTCAATCTCTTCGTCAATCGAGATGAGCGGAGCACGTCCGATTTCTACGAGATATTTGTCAAGGGCTTCGCTTGTGCGATTGGTAATGCTTTTTTGTATCTTGAGTTGTCTCATAATTCTAAATATGCGCTCATGCGTAAGCGCGTGTTACATCTTTATATATAAAGCAGAAAAGGAGTGCAAAATTAAGTAAAACAACACCTCGTTGTTCTCAAATAGTCGTTTTTTAATTTAATTTAACGTTTTAACCGCCTTATAATGAGCGATTTATCTCGTCAATGTAGTCTAAAATTTCATCCCTGCCTATGTTTTTTTCGCTACTCGTAACGAAATAGGGTGGTAACTCTTCCCATCGCTGCGACAGATTGTCGAGCCACGCTTCTACAAGCTTCTTCCGCTTCGCTGGTCCTTCCTTATCGGCTTTTGTAAAGACAATCGAGAAAGGTATTTCGCTCTTTCCCAACCAGTCGATGAACTCTACATCGATGGCTTGTGGCGCATGACGAATGTCGATCAGCACGAAAACGTTGGTCAACTGCTCGCGCTGCAAAATATAACTCGTAATCATGCGGTAGAGTTTGTCTTGTTCCGACTTTGAACGCTTTGCAAAACCATAACCAGGCAGGTCAACGAGATACCATTCGTCGTTCACGAGGAAATGATTGATCAGCAATGTCTTGCCAGGTGTCGAGGAAGTTTTTGCCAGACCTTTGTGTTGGCACAGCATATTGATGAGGCTCGATTTTCCGACGTTGCTTCGCCCAATAAATGCATATTCAGGTTTGTCGTCTTTTGGGCATTTCGAAAGGGTAGGTGAACTAATTACGAATACAGCCTTCTTGATAATCATAGCGGTTGCTGGTGGTTTTACGAGTTAGAAAAAAAGATTCTTGCAGCAAATATAGTAATTTATCTCAAAAATTTCAAAAAATACGGAAATAATTGCTGTGAAATAGGGTCAAAAAAAGGTGAAAATTCGGAATTGTAAACGTTAAATTCGGATTTGTAAAAATAACCCCGTTTTTTGGCGCTTTTTTGTAAACATTTTTTACTTCGAGAAAAATTGGTGAAATAGACTAAATTTTTGCTCAAAAAACGCAAATTGTAAAAAAATCTTAATGTAATAATTTGTTAAAACTGTTAATTTTTTGCACAAAACACGCGATTTGTGCAAAAATTTAACACTTTTTTCTTCAACTTTCATCGATTTGCGAAATTTTTAAGGTCGTTTTTCGGTGCTAAAGCGCCCATTTAGGGATGTAAAACGACTGAGATATTTTTCTAAAGCGCCGCTTTACGAAAAAATTGTGTTAAAATGGGGTCAAAAAACACCCCAATTATTGCCCGAAAAAAAATCTTTGGCGAAAAAAAATCAAAAATAAGGCCAAAAAAACGCCATTTTTTGTAAACATTTTTTACTTTTTTACATTTGTAAAACACTGGGCGCAACGCCCCTTTTTTGTGACTTTTTCTTTACATTTCGGTAAAGTTAAAAGGAGTTAAAGCGTAATGGTGTGAGATAAGAATACGATATTTTATCGTAATTTAGCAAATCGAATGAAAAATCATCGCTCGGCAATCTTATTCCCCATGCAACGAGAACGCCGATGGATGCAATAAATACGCGAAAACATGAAACTGATTAGTTGGGGCTTTATCGGCTGTGGCGAGGTGACGGAGAAGAAATCTGGACCTGCGTTCAATCAGGTGACGGGTTCGCATATCGAAGCCGTTATGAGTCGTCAAAAAGACCACGCAAAAGACTATGCTAAACGTCACGGAATAACGAAATATTATGACGATGCACAAGAACTCATCGATGATCCTGACGTAAACGCCATCTATGTCGCCACACCGCCATCGAGTCACGCCACTTACGCCATTATGGCGATGCGTGCTGGCAAACCAGTTTATGTAGAGAAACCGCTCGCAGCAAGCTATGACGACTGCGTGCGCATCAACCGCATCAGCGAACAGACAGGCGTGCCTTGTTTTGTGGCATACTATCGTCGTTATTTGCCGTATTTCCAGAAAGTTAAACAACTGATTGATTCGGGAAGCATTGGAACGGTGGTGAATGTTCAACTTTCCTTTGTCACACCGCCACGCGAGCAAGATTTCTTGAAAGGAGATAAAATTCCATGGCGCTTGCAACCAGAAATTGCTGGCGCGGGATATTTTTACGACTTGGCGCCCCATCAGTTTGACCTGCTGCAATATCTTTTTGGCATCATCGTTAAGGCTCACGGTTATAAATCAAATCGAAGCCATCTCTATCAACCAGAAGACAATGTCAACGCAACGTTTTTGTTTGAAAACGGATTGACAGGTTCTGGCAGCTGGTGCTTCGTAGGGCATGACTGTGCAGAGGAAGATAAGATAGAGATTATTGGCGAAAAAGGCGTGATTACGTTCTCCGTTTTTCGTTATGACCCGATAGAACTCGTCACTTCTGACGGCAAACAGTTGATTGACGTTGAAAATCCATCATACGTACAACTGCCAATCATTCAAGCAGTAACCGAACACCTGCAAGGCATCAGCGTATGTGAATGCACCAGCGTCAGCGCAACGCCAGTTAACTGGGTAATGGATAGAATCTTAGGTAAGGTTTAACGAGATGAAATCACGCTTGCGCACGATATTCCTTTTTCTTATGCTCTTGAGTCCGATTGTTGTGCATGCTGCGACAATCGAGCAAGACTCTGTTGGCAAAAATCCAATAGAAGAAATTATCAGTGAGCGCGTTGTTAAACGACTGAAACGCTTCAACGAAATAGATTCTTTGTATATCGAACCTCAGAAGTACAACTTTACGTTTATGTTGCAAAACACGAATACCTACGAGTCGTACACTATCAGCAACGAAAACGGAACTTCGGTCAAGTTTTCGCCAGATATATCGTTCAGATTAGGTCCTTATTTTGGTTGGCGATGGATTTTCTTGGGCTATACCATCGACTTCTCACACTTGGGCAGCGACAAAAAAAATCAAACCTTCGACATAAGCATCTATAGCAATAAAGTAGGCGTCGATTTCTACTATCGCAAGACGGGAAACGACTACAAAATTCGCCGAATGAAGTTCAATGACGAAGAAATTGACGACATCGAAGATATTGATTTCAGTGGAATTCATTCGAGTGTTAAAGGATTCGATTTGTATTACATTTTCAACCATCGCAAATTCTCTTATCCAGCAGCGTATAGTCAGAGCACTATTCAGCGAAGAAGTTGTGGTTCGCCATTGGTTGGCATTGGTTACACGCGCCACAAGCTGGAAATCGATCTTACTCAGTTGCAAGAAGTTGTTGGACGCGAGGTTGGCGAAGAATACGCAGAGAGTTTTGCCGACAGTACGTTCATCGCCGAGCGCATCTCGTATAGCGACATTTCTTTTTCAGGTGGATACGCGTATAATTGGGTGTTCGCCAGAAATTGGTTGTTCAATGCAACGCTTTCGCTTGCATTCGGATACAAACGCACACATGGTGAACGCGAAAAAGAACGCTTCTCGTTGCGCGATTTTTCCATACACAATTTCAACTTGGAAGGCGTGACGCGATTTGGTATTGTATGGAATAACAGCAAATATTTCGCAGGCGCCAGCGCCATCTTCCACACCTATAATTATAAAAAGAATCGATTCGCCACCAACAACACGTTTGGTTACATCAATATCTACGCAGGATTTAATTTTAATAAACGAAAATGAGACGACTAATCTACCTGTTTTTTGCCCTTATCTTCACGCTTTCTGTTCACGCTCAAACGAACGACAATCAGAATTATAAAGTAATTTATCAAAAAAGCGATAGTACACTGATTGTCAGACTGTTAAATGAAGCGCAGAAACTGTCAACAAGCGATAATATTGTACTATTTTTGTCGCGCAAATTATTAGGAATTCCATACGTAAAAAAGACACTTGAAAATCCAACTTGCGAGCATCTGATTATCAACCTGCGAGGACTCGATTGCACAACGTTTGTTGAGAATGTTTTGGCAATGACTTACTGCGCCAAAAACAAGCTCTGTCGCTTTGAAGATTTTTGTCGTTTTCTTCGTTTGATAAGATACCGCAATGGTGCGTTAGCCTACGAAAATCGTTTGCATTATTTCTCGGCGTGGATTGAGGACAATGTGCGTATGGGCTACGTCACTGAAAAGCAGGAACCTAATCCGCCATTCACAGCAACACAGACGGTGAGCGTCGATTACATGACTACGCACGCCAACGAGTATCCTATGCTCGTTAGTTATCCTGAATTAGTCGAGAAAATCGCGCAGATGGAAAAAGATTTGAAAGGTCTGACGCGCCAATTCATACCAAAATCGCAAGTAACCAATAGCACGCTGCTGCGGTCTGTCGTGAAAGACGGCGATATCATTGCGATTGTGACTAACAAAAAAGGTCTCGACATCGCCCATCTCGGCATTGCAGCATGGCATGCCGATGGTTTACACATGATTGATGCATCGTCTATCCATCATAAAGTGCTGGAAGAAAAAATTACTTTGCGCACCTATCTTTATAAAAGACCATCATTCTTGGGCATCAGAATACTCTCTGTGAACTAATCTTGCGCAGAAAAGTTTTTTGAAAAAAATATACCAAATATTAACTCTTGTAAATTATTTTTCCTATTTTTGCAAACAACAAACAGAAAACTACAACAAATCTTACTAAAACCCATGGTAAAATACAACGTAAAAGAGAAAGCGGTCAAAGATCCTGCTTATCGCAAACGCGTGAGCAAAGAGATGGGCGACCAACTTAAAAAACTAATCATCCAAAAGATTGTTACAGAAAAAAAATACAAAGATCCAGAATATTCCGCAAAGAAACTTGCTGCAGATATCAACACCAATACGCGCTATATTTCGGCAGTTTTTAATGTCAAAATGAATTGCAATTATTCCGAATTTGTGAATAAGCAACGCGTAAATGAAGCAATGGAAATGCTGATTGACAAGAATTACAAAGACAAGACGATGGTCGATATTGCCAAGATGGTTGGTTTCAAGAATCGTCAATCGTTCTACGCTGCTTTCTATCGCTTCAACAAAACTTCTCCACACGAATTCAAAGTTTCGCAGCAGAAGGATTAAGATTTTCAGGTAGCAAATTGATTTGTGGGAAATGTGGGTCTGAAATAGGAAAACATGTCAGACAATATTTTCAACACCGCTTCTCCCAACACAAAATCGGAGAGAAACACACAAGAATTTCATTTATTAGAAGATCGTTTTGCCGATATCCAACTGCTACGCTATCAGTTGGATGGTTTTGACAATCTATCGTTACAACAGAAGACCTATTTATATTATCTTTCTAAGGCAACGCTGGCTGGAAGGAACATCACTATCGATCAGAACGGTCGATATAATCTTGCAGTGATGCAGGTTCTGGAGGCGATTTATGTGGATTATGATGGCGACAAAACAACCGACGATTTTATTGCATTCACAACCTATCTGAAACAGGTTTGGTTTGCGAGCGGAATCTATCATCACTATAGCCAAGACAAGTTTCAACCAAAATTTTCTATTGAATTCTTTCAGGCAGAATATGCAAAAATTCCTACGGAAAAGCTGCCTTTGAAAGACAAACAAACGCGAGAGCAACTCTATGACACGCTTTCGCGCGTGATTTTCGATGCCAATTTTATGCCAAAGTGCATCAACCAAAATCCAAACGATGATATTGTGATGACATCTGCTGCAAATTTTTACGAAAATGTGTCGCAGAGCGAAGCAGAGCAATACTATAAAAATCTGAACAGCGAGAATTCGAATGAGCAACCATCGTGGGGGCTCAATAGTAGATTGGTTAAAGAAAATGATGCATTGAAAGAAGAAACCTATTCCACGCAAGGTCGCTATGCTGAAGCGCTGAAAGAGATTTGTTATTGGTTGCGGAAAGCATCCGATTTTGCTGAAAACGACGAGCAAAAGCACGTCATTGCGTTGCTGATTCAATACTATGAAACTGGAAATCTTGCGATTTTCGATCAGATGTCAATCGCTTGGGTTCAGAACGCAAAGGGACAGATTGATTTCATCAATGGTTACATCGAAGTCTATGGCGATCCGCTCGGTATCAAAGGCACTTGGGAAGGTATTGTACACTACAAAGATGAAGAAGCAACCAAACAAGCGCGACAAATCAGCGAAAGCGCGCAGTGGTTTGAAGATCGTTCGCCTGTAGATGCACGCTTTAAGAAAAAATCTGTGCAAGGTGTGACCGCAAATGCAGTCTGTGCAGCCATGCTTGGCGGAGAAGAATATCCTGCTTCAGCCATCGGCATCAATCTACCGAATGCTTCTTGGATTAGAGCAAAGTACGGCTCGAAGAGTATAACGATTGACAATCTTATCAGAGCATACCAGCAAGCCAGTTTGCAGAACGGATTTTATGACGAGTTTGTTGACGATCCGCAAACCATTGAATGGATTCGACAATACAACGACCAGTGCGACAATCTCCACACGTTGCTGCACGAATGTGTGGGACATGGCAGTGGGAGAGTGCTGTCTGGCGTTGATCCAAACGCGCTTAAAGCCTACGGAAACACGATAGAGGAAGCACGCGCTGACCTTTTTGCATTGTATTTTTTAGCGGATGAGAAATTGATTGAACTTGGATTGCTCGACAATCCGAAGGCTTTCGAAGCGCAATATTACACATATTTACTCAACGGATTGATGACACAGCTCGCTCGCATCGAGCTTGGGCAACAGATTGAAGAAGCCCACATGCGCAATCGTGCTTTGATAGCGCGCTGGGTCATGGCAAATTCGGATGGAAACGTTGCTTTGAAAGTTGTAAATGGCAAACATTTTCTCGAAATTCACGACTATCAAAAACTGCGTCAATCATTTGCAACGCTATTGTGCGAAATTCAGCGCATCAAAAGCGAAGGCGACTATGATGCTGCACGCGAGCTGGTAGAAAAATATGGTGTAACCATCGATGCAGACCTGCATCAGGAAATCCGAACACGTTACAATACGCTCAACATTGCGCCATATAAAGGTTTCATCAATCCATTGCTTATTCCCGTTCTCGACAACGAAGGCGCTATCTCCGACATCCGCATCGATTACTCTGAGCCTTACGATGAGCAAATGTTGCGTTACAGTCGTCAATACCCATTCCAGCCATGACAAACATTGAGGAAACAATCCAAGAAATAAGGCATGCGCTTCGTCGAAACATGAGTGGTCCGACTGCGCAAGCGATGCGCGATCGCGGTGTAGATTATAAAATAAATTGGGGCGTGCCTTTCTATCAGCTGAAAGCCATTGCAGCCGACTATCAGCAAGACCTGCAACTCGCCAATGCGCTTTGGAGTCATCCCGTTCGCGAGATGCGCATTCTTGCTTTGTTGCTTATGCCTGCCGAAGCATGCACTTTGGAACAGGCGATGACGTGGATTGAGCAGTCGGATTCGCAAGAACTGGTCGAAATCGGCAGCATTTCGCTTTACGTGCACATCAACGATGCTGCGCTTTTAGCCAAACAATGTTTGGAAAGCAATGAACCATTCAAATTGATTTGCGCTTTGTCGATTTGTTCTCGCAAACCTGAACTTCAAACTACAGAAACGACAGAAAAAGCACGCATGCTTTTGAATCACGAAAACATGGCAGTCAAACATAGTGCATACAATTTCTTGCTGCGAACCGATGCAGAATTTTAGAATTTTATGCGCTCGCGCGTGCGTACATTAAAAAAAAATAGTATATTTGCCGACAAAGAAAATGGCAGCAAAGAAAAACGACGCTCTAATGAATGCAACAGCTGTGCTTGATACGTATCTGCAGCTGAGCAATCGACGTAAAACGCCCGAACGCTATGCCATCCTTCGGGCTGCATATAGCATCAAAGGACATTTCTCGCTCGAGAAACTGGCGGAGCAAATGTCCGAAGAGAAATTTTATGTCAGTCGTTCAACTCTTTATAACACCATGCGCCTTTTCGCGCAACTGCGCATTATCGTTTGCCATCGCCTTTCTGATGGCACAAAATACGAAGCTGTATTCCAAAATGAAAACCATTGCCATCAGATTTGTACGCAATGCGGAAAGGTAACTGAGCTCAATGTGCCCTCAATTACCAATGCTGTGCGCAACGCAAAGTTCAAACGTTTTCACCAAGACACGTTTGCCGTTTACGTTTATGGAATATGCAGTTCTTGTCTAACAAAAAGAAGTAAGAAAGAAAAGCAAACCAATGTCACAAAAACCATCAATTCCAAAAGGAACACGTGATTTTTCGCCCATCGAAATGGCGAAAAGAAATTATATATTCGACACCATTCGTGACGTATATAAACTTTTTGGTTATAAACAAATAGAGACTCCAGCGCAAGAAACCTTGCAAACGCTGATGGGAAAATACGGAGAAGAGGGCGATAAACTGTTGTTTAAGGTACTCAACTCTGGTGATTTTCTAAAAAATGCCAGCGATGCAGAACTTGCAGAACGCAATCCTGCACATCTCGCTGCTAAGTTTTGCGAACGCGGTTTGCGCTACGATCTCACTGTTCCATTCGCTCGCTATGTTGTGATGCATAGAGAGGAAATTCAACTCCCATTCAAGCGTTATCAGATTCAGCCAGTTTGGCGTGCCGATCGCCCACAAAAAGGTCGTTATCGCGAGTTCTATCAATGCGATGCAGACGTTGTAGGAAGCGATTCCTTGTTGAATGAAGTTGAGTTGATACAAATTATCGACACCGTTTTCCAACGTTTGAAAATTCGTACACGCATCCACGTCAATAATCGTAAGATTCTCATGGGTATCGCCGAGACTATTGGTTGTCCAGATAAGATTGTTCCCATTACTGTAGCCATCGACAAGTTGTCAAAGATAGGTTTGGAAGGCGTAAATGCAGAATTAACGGAAAATGGCATTAGTCCAGAATCAGTAGAACGCCTTCAGCCAATTCTGAAGCTCGATTCTACCGACAACGAATCAACGCTTAATCTTATTGAATCATTCTTAAAGGATTCTGAAGTGGGGCAGAAGGGTATTGAAGAAACGAGATTCATTCTCAATACAGCCACACAGACGGGTCTTGTTAATGAATTACAACTCGATCTTACGCTCGCTCGCGGTCTAAACTATTACACTGGCGCGATATTCGAAGTCACTGCGCTCGATACGCCAATGGGTAGCATCACAGGTGGCGGTAGATACGATAACCTGACGGGCATTTTCGGAATGCCTGGATTGAGTGGCGTTGGTATCTCGTTTGGTGCCGATCGTATTTATGATGTTTTGACGGCGCTAAACCTTTTCCCAGAAGACAATCTCGATAAGACACAAATTTTGTTCATCAATTTCTCGCCAGAAGACATTGCGACCTGTCTGCCGTATGCTAAGGCGTGTCGCCAGAACGGCATTCCATCGGAGATATATCCTGACTCTGTGAAAATGAAAAAGCAAATGGCGTATGCCAATGCACAGAATATTCCTTTCGTTGCAATGGTTGGCGAAGACGAACAACAGAAAGGCGTCATCACTTTGCGTGATATGTCGAACGGAGAACAGCAACAATTAACTATTCAACAAACTATAAATTTTATTATCTCTAAAAAAACACAAACATTATGAAAAAGAAATTCATCTGCACAGTATGTGGTTACATCTACGAAGGCACTGAACCACCAGCACAATGCCCAATCTGCAAAGTTCCAGCAAGCAAGTTTAAAGAATTAGTTGACGAAGGCAACGCTCCTACTTTTGCAACAGCGCACGTTCTTGGTGCAGCACGCAAAGAGAATGCAAGCGAAGAAATGATTAAAGACCTGAACGAGCATTTCACAGGTGAATGCGGTGAGGTTGGAATGTATTTAGCTATGAGTCGCCAAGCCGATCGCGAAGGTTATCCAGAGATTGCCGAAGCTTTCAAACGTTATGCATTCGAAGAAGCAGAGCATGCAAGTAAATTTGCGGAGCTGCTCGGCGATGTTCTGAAAGATACAAAGAGCAATCTGGAAGCACGCATTGCTGCTGAAAAAGGTGCTTGTGAAGACAAATTCCGTATCGCTAAAAACGCAAAGGCTGCAGGTATGGATGCAACACACGACACTGTTCACGAAATGGCTAAAGACGAAGCTCGCCACTGCGCAGGTTTCATGGGTCTTTTGAAGCGTTATTTTGGTGAATAAACGAACTACTAAATAAAAAGAACTGCATTCCAAACGGGATGCAGTTCTTTTTTTGTTTATTTTATATGAAATCTATTCGCCATACGTTGAAACAGCAGCGTAACCAATCAATTGGTCGGTGCGACCACCCAATGGGCGATAATAAACCAACATCTGGTAAACGTTTTCTGTTTCATAAAAATTGCCTTCCGATGGCAATGGATTCACAACTCCTTTATCTGACAACGTAACATATTGATAGGAATAATAACCTTGCTTGAGAAATAATTTTCCTTCATAACAACCAGCATTGTCGTTGTACGTCAGACGATAGAGAGGCAAAAAACTATCATACGTTAGATTGCCATTCAGATAAACATCTTCCGCAACACGCGGTGACTGTACGCTGAAATGTACCCACGAATAGTCGGATTCTGTATCGTTTTCTATATCATCACTATTGCGAATCAAGAAACCGCCATTCGACGTTTCTTCATATACATAATTCCTACGTTCTTCGTCCAGCCAAACATACGCGTGATAATCTGCTCCATCCCAATCAATATGTTCGATTCCCACTGAAGAACGATTCATATCCAGCAGCTCGAAACGGCGATATTCATTGCCTCCGTTGAAAATCAATTCGCGACAGTGATCCCAAGTCAATGCATCATTTTGCACGTACTGTGGTTTAGGATTAGAAACCACATTGTCCCAACGACCATTCTGCAAGACGTAAAATTTAAGCTCGCGTTCCCAATCGGAAATCTTCATACTGTTGTAGCCAACGTGTGCATAAATTTGCTGGTGCCGCCCATTAATATCCTGATCCGTTACGCTGGTAACGCCAAGAGCCACTTGAACTTGCTGGTCGCACACCATAAAATACGCGCGAAACACGATAGCATCGTCGCCTTGCTTGTCATCGTCGTAAACCGTTACGCGATAGTTGCCGCTCAGCTTCAGACGACAATCTTTATTAGGCAATGAAAAACTATAGTGCGTATAGAGCGTGTTCGTATTAACAGATTCTGAAATATCTTCAATATGTAGCCCGTCAGCAAAGCCTTCTACGTAATCGCTTTCAAACAATTGCTCCGACAAACGCCAGTCATATTCGCAGTGTTCAACGCGATACAAATACCGATGCTCTACATGCGTCAAGTCGTCGAACGAAATATTGATGCAATCGCCACTATTCAGCGCAATCAAAGGCATCTCCTGCCAACTATCATTCGCCATTACCGTCAGCGATGCAATGTCTCCGCTCAACACTTCGTGGCGTTGCGCGCGTACATTAATAAATATAAAAGAGATAAGGCAAAGAATAAGAAATCGTTTCATAGTTTTCAGTTTTAGTGATGATAGCTTTCACCATGCAAGATGGTGCAAACACGATAGAGTTGCTCAGCAAAAACCAAGCGAACTAATTGATGGGAGAACGTGATGCGCGACAAACTGATTTTCTCGTTCGCACGAGCGTAAACGCTTTCAGAAAAACCGTAAGCGCCACCTATAACAAATACAATTCTGCGACCACTATTTAGTTTCCTACGCAACCAATCTGCCAGTTCCGTACTACGATATTCCGATCCTGCTTCATCAAGAAGCACAACGTAATCTGCATCTTTCATCCGCTTCAACAGCCGTTCGCCTTCTTCGCGACGCTGCAAATCGTGCTGCTTGTTATTGGATGGCTCAACCGTTTGCCATTCAACAGAAAGATAATGACTGATTCTGTCGCAATACTCCGCAACGAGCGAAGTCAATCGCGCGTCAGTTGTTTTTCCAACTTGCAAAATCAGATGTTTCATTCCTGCTTTCTCTTAGGATTTTTAGGGAACCAACCGCGCTCAACACGCTTTTTTTGCTCAAACAATTCGCCGATTCCCCAGAGCAATGATGCACCACCAACGCCGAGCAACGACGAAAGAATAACCTCGTTCACGAGCAATGAACCTACAATCAGCAGCAATCCAATCACCAAGAACACCCACCACGGGCGCGTTCCAAAGTAATACTCGGTCTTAATCACCAACGGATGACAGAGTCCAATGACCAGAAAAGTGCTAAAGGCAATAATTAAACCTGTGAAATACATATTTCGCAAAAATATACTAAAAAAGGAAAATGACCGCAAAATACATTAAAAAATTAATATAAATAAACAAATTATCAATGCGTTATGACGCTCGCCAGATGTAAGTATTTTTCGGAAATTTTTTGTGCTTTCTGAGTTTTTATTTAATTTTGTGGCAATATGTAATCTCACAAACAAAATCAATAAATCCTATGGAAAATTTAGAATTAATCAAGCAATGTGAAGAGCGTGCACGTCAATGGCTTTCTCCTTCATTCGACGAGAAAACTCGTGCAGAAGTAGAGAAAATGCTCTCTAATGAAGACAAATCAGAACTTGTTGAAGCATTCTACCGAGACTTAGAGTTTGGAACTGGAGGTCTGCGTGGTATCATGGGCGCAGGCACAAACCGCATGAATATCTACATCGTCGGCATGGCTACTCAAGGCTTTAGCAATTATCTGAAAAAGAATTTCAAAGACAAAAACGACATCTCTGTAGTCGTATGCCACGACTGTCGCAATAACAGCCGATTGTTTGCTGAAACGGTTGCACACATTTTCTCAGCCAATGGCATTAAAGCATATCTCTTTGACGACATGCGACCAACGCCAGAATGCTCATACGCAATCCGCAAACTCGGTTGTCAGGGTGGTGTAAACATCACAGCTTCTCACAACCCAAAGGAATACAACGGTTACAAAGCATACTGGGAAGATGGTTCACAAGTATTGGCTCCGCATGATGTAGGAATCATCGAAGAAGTCAATAAAGTACGCATCGAAGATGTGCTTTTCGAACCTAACGAAAAGCTCATCGAAATTATTGGAAAAGACATCGACGATGCTTTCTTAAGCGATATCCACACGCTTTCTATTGATCCTGAAGTTATCAAACGCCAACATGATCTTAAGATTGTCTATACTCCGCTTCACGGTACAGGCATGATGTCGATCCCGCAATCGCTTAAATTGTGGGGATTCGATGATGTACACTGCGTAAAAGAGCAAATGGTGCGCAGCGGTGACTTCCCTACAGTCGTAAGTCCTAATCCTGAAAACGGCGAAGCACTGACTCTCGCGCTGCGTGATGCAAAAGAAATCGACGCCGACATCGTTATGGCGAGCGATCCTGATGCAGACCGAATCGGAATTGCATGCAAGAACGACAAAGGTGAATGGGTTCTCGTTACAGGAAACCAAACGCTGCTTCTATTCTTCTATTATATCATCAACAACCGTGAAGCTACGGGCAAGATGCAACCAACTGACTTCATAGTTAAAACAATTGTGACCACAGAGCTTGTAAAGAAAATCGCAGATAAGCACCATATCGAAATGCGCGACTGCTATACAGGTTTCAAATGGATTGCACGCGAAATTCGTGAAAGCGAAGGAAAACAGCAATACATTGGTGGAGGAGAAGAAAGCTACGGTTTCTTGGCAGAAGACTTCTGTCGAGACAAAGATTCCGTTAGTGCATGCTCACTGATGGCTGAGATATGCGCGTGGGCTAAAGACAGAGGAAAAACTCTCTACGACTTACTGATGGATATCTACTTGGAATACGGATTTTCTCGTGAGTTTACAATCAACGTTGTACGTCCTGGAAAGAGCGGAGCTGACGAAATCAAACAGATGATGACGAACTACCGCAATAATCCACCGAAAGCGTTTGGCGACTCAAAGATTATTCTTTCTAAAGATTATCAATTGCTGACGCAAACCGATGAAAACGGAAACGTAACCAAACTGGATATGCCTGCAACAAGCAACGTTCTGCAGTGGTTCTGCAACGATGGCACAAAAGTTTCAGTGCGTCCGTCAGGTACTGAACCTAAGATCAAATTCTATCTCGAAATAAAAGATACCATGAAGTGCGCAGGTTGCTACGAGAGATGCATGCAAGCCAGCGAAGCAAAGATTGAAGAAATCAAAAAAGTATTGGGAATCTAAAAACAATTCTTGTAGAATTTTTCTTTAACATAACCATCCTGCCTGTCAATTCGTTGATGGGCAGGATTTTTTTACATATTTATGCAAAATAATGCATAAAAAACAGTATCGGAAAGTGTTAAAATTGGCACTGTAAACGAATGTTAAAAATGTTAAGTTTTATTTGTTAAAATTTTATTTCGCGTGAAAAAAAAGTGCGTTTTTTGCGATTTTTTTCGCCCTTCTATGTGGAATACGGGTGCAAAAAGGCTGTTTTTGAGTCGTAAATGGGCGCTTTAGAAATCTATCTCACGTGAGATAATTTTTTATCTTATATCATTTAACTTTTTTAACAAATGCATTTTTCTGAAAATTGACGTTCAAAAATTCGCTGTTTTGCGCGGAAAAATGTTAAAAATGCGTATATTTTTTGCATAAATCTATCATTTTAACATTTCGTGCGTTGAGTTGCGACAAAAAAGCGACAAAAAACGACCAAAATTTGCGCATTAGAAATTGGTCGGTCAAGTGCAAACGAATGTTAAATCAAGTGTTAAAATTTCGCCAAAAAGCGTAGTTAAATTTTGTAAAGTTTTCTTAAAATCGCCGTTTTGCGTTTTGCATAAAAATTTTGCATAAAACCAAAATTTTTGCATAAACGATAGGGTGGTGGCGCGACGTGTTTTCACAATTCTTTTCAATTCTTTGTTTTTAATTAAACTTATTTAGGATTGCGTGTGCGCGCGTGTACATTAGAAAATATTACTTTTGCACCAAAATTTATTAAGAGACACATTTATGGAAGAATCATTTAATATGCTCGAACTGAACAAACGCATCTCGGAACAGAGTGCATTTGTTGAGCAACTAACGACAGGTATGAACCGCGTGATCGTTGGACAGAAACACCTCATCGAGTCTTTGCTCATTGGAGTGTTGAGTGACGGTCATATTTTGCTTGAAGGCGTGCCAGGTTTGGCAAAGACGCTCGCCATCAAGACGCTCGCCAATCTCATCGATGCATCATTTAGCCGCATCCAATTCACGCCCGACCTTTTGCCTGCTGACGTAATAGGAACGCTAATCTATTCGCAAAAAGACGAACGCTTTCAAGTAAAAAAAGGTCCTGTGTTTGCGAATTTCGTACTTGCAGACGAGATAAACCGCGCGCCAGCAAAGGTGCAAAGCGCGCTGCTTGAGGCGATGCAGGAACATCAAGTTACGATTGGCGAACAAACCTTTGCGCTGCCAAATCCATTCCTTGTACTCGCAACGCAAAACCCTATCGAGCAGGAAGGTACATATCCGTTGCCAGAAGCACAAACCGACCGCTTCATGCTTAAAGTTGTGATTGATTATCCAACAATTGAAGAAGAAAAGCAAATCATGCGCGAAAATTTGCAAGGTTCTCTGCCTACGGTTAGCGCACTTTTGAGCGCAGAAGAGATTGTTAAGGCGCGCGAAGTAGTGCAACAGGTTTATATTGATGAGAAAATCGAACAATATATCGCAGACATTGTTTTTGCAACGCGCCGTCCTGAGGCTTACGGATTGAAGGAACTCAAAGATTACATCACGTTCGGTGGCAGTCCGCGCGCAAGTATCAATCTTGCAAAAGCAGCCCGCGCTTACGCTTTCATTAAACGTCGCGGCTACGTAGTGCCCGAAGATGTTAGAGCAGTTGCTCACGATGTTCTTCGACACAGAATAGGACTCTCTTACGAAGCCGAAGCAGCGAATATGACGAGCGAAGAAATCGTCAGTCGCGTCATCAATAAAGTTGAAGTGCCCTGATAGAAGATGAATACACAAGAACTTCTACAAAAAGTCAGAAAGATTGAAATCAAGACTCGCGGATTGAGCCAAAATATCTTCGCGGGTCAGTATCATACTGCCTTCAAAGGCAGAGGTATGGCGTTTTCCGAAGTTCGTGAATATCAGGTTGGCGACGACGTACGCGACATCGACTGGAATGTTACAGCACGTTTCCATCGCCCGTACGTGAAAGTTTTTGAAGAAGAACGTGAATTGACGGTTATGTTGCTTATCGATGCGTCAGGATCGCTTGCCTTTGGAACGCAAAAGCAAAAAAAGAGCGACATGGCGACTGAAATTGCAGCCACACTTGCATTCAGTGCGATTCAAAACAACGACCGCGTTGGCGTAATCTTCTTCAGTGATATGATAGAGAAGTACATTCCGCCAAAGAAAGGCAGGAAACACATTCTCAGAATCATTCGCGAGATGCTTGATTTTCATCCAATGCATCAGAAAACCGACGTTGGCGTAGCGATAGAATATCTCACCAGAGTGATGAAGCGTAGATGTACGGCTTTCATTCTCAGCGATTTTTTTGTTAGAAAGAACTTCGAGAACGAGCTTGTTATTGCAAACGCAAAGCATGACATTATTGCGCTTCAGGTATATGACCGCTGGGCGAAAATGTTGCCAGACGTTGGACTTATCAAGCTGCAAGATGCGGAGACAGGTCACGAGATGCTGATCGACACAAGCTCGGAAAAAGTTCGCCATGCACACACACTCTATTGGATGAAGCGTGAAGAAGCACTGCAAAAGACGTTTGCTAAAGCAAAAGTTGATTGGGCTTCGGTCGCAACTGATGAAGATTACGTCAGAACTCTTAAAAATGTATTTTCAGCGCGAGGATGAGAAAAATTATTTCCATAGTTTGCTTCTTCTGTGTCATTACAGCAACAGCGCAGATTAAAGCAGAAATCGACTCGGTCGAGATTCTGATTGGTCAGCAAGCGCACATGACGCTGAGCGCAAACATCAAACAGCAACAGAAAGTCACGTTCCCCAATCTCAAGATAGGCGAAGAAGTGAAAGAAGGCGTTGAGATAGTGGAGATAAACCCTGTAGATACGCAAAAAATCGACGACAACTGGTTGCGCGTTTCGCAGACTTACACCATTACTTCGTTCGACGAAAAACTCTATGCCATTGATTCGCTTCACATGCGCATTGACAGCAAAGATTATCTCGTGCCAACGATGGCGCTAAAGGTTAAAACGGTGGAGGTAGATACAACCAATATGCAAAAATTCTACCCACCTAAAGACGTGCAAGACTTGCCTTTCGAATGGAAAGAGTGGCGAACGCTGTTCTATCTCAGTCTGTTAGCGCTCGCATGCTTTGTTGCAGCACTTTATTTGCGCAATAAACTGAAGCAAAACAAGCCAGTTATTCGTCGTAGAGCCAGTGTTAAGCGTCTGCCTTCACACGAGAAAGCGCTCGGGAAGATTCAACAAATCAAAGCAGAGCACTTGCAAACGTCGGAAGATCAGAAGCTTTACTATACGCAACTCACTGAAATACTGCGCGATTACATCTCCGAGCGATTCGGTTTCAATGCAAAAGAAATGACTTCTGCAGAGATTATCGATGCGCTTCATGCAAATGAGTCGCCTAACAAGATTGACGAGCTGCACGAACTGTTGCAAACCGCTGATTTAGTGAAGTTTGCGAAATATAGTACATTGCTCGACGAACGCGATCGCAACTTGATTGAAGCCGTAAACTTCATCAATGAAAACAAGATTGAACAGACTTCGCAACCGATTATAGAAGAACCAGTTTTGACAAGCGATGAGAAAGCGACCCAACAAAAGCGTCGGCTGTTGCGTTTCTCAATCATTGCGTTTGCCGTTGCTGCCGTTCTGATTATTGGTTATATTGCATATCAAATTTATCAAATAATAGGGTAGCGCTATGGTGTTTGTACATAAAGAATATTTCTTGTTACTTCTGTTGCTCATCCCTTACGTTCTGTGGTTTTTCCTGTATCGTAAGAATGATGAACCAACGATGCGCACCAGCGACACATACGCTTACGAAGGCGCTCCACGTAGTCTGCGTCAGCGAATAGCCAACCTGCCGATGCTGCTTCGTTGCTTGGCGTTCACATGTCTTGTCTTTGCGCTCGCACAGCCACAAACGCGTCACGCATGGGATAAAAAGACGGTCGAGGGAATAGACATTATGCTCGCAATGGACGTATCTACGTCGATGCTTGCCGAGGATTTGCGTCCTAATCGTATTGAAGCAGCAAAAGAAGTAGCGACAGAATTTATTTCAGGTCGCGAAACCGACAATATTGGTTTAACGATTTTCGCTGGTGAAGCGTTTACCCAGTGTCCTATGACGATAGACCACGCTACGCTCTTAAACATTCTCAACAATGTTCGCACTGATATCGCCGCTAAAGGCTTAATCGAGGATGGTACTGCACTGGGAATGGGATTGGCAAACGCTGTAAGCCGATTGAAAGACTCGAAGGCAAAAAGCAAAGTCGTTATTCTGTTGACGGATGGCAGCAGCAACGCTGGCGATATCTCGCCTTTGACGGCAGCACAGATAGCAAAGAGTCTTGGAATTCGTGTATATACAATCGGCGTTGGTACAAATAATGTTGCACCTTATCCATATCCAGTCGCAGGTGGCGTGCAATACATTAATATCCGTGCAGAACTCGACACAAAAACATTGAGCGAAATTGCGCAACTAACTGAGGGACAATTCTATCGCGCCACAAACAATCAAGAACTCAAAAAGATATATCAAGATATAGACAAGTTGGAAAAAACGAAGATGGATGTACAAATGTATTCCAAACGTTACGAATGCTATCAACGCTTTGCGTGGGCAGCACTCGTGCTATTATTATTGGAAATACTGCTCCGCACAACATTACTTCGTAGAATTCCATAACACAGAAAGACCATGTTCAGATTTGATGATCCACAATACTTATGGCTTTTACTACTAATACCGTTGTTAGTAGCTATCGACTTGTTGAAGTATTCGCAAAAGAAGAAAAAACTGAACAAGATTGGCGATAAGGAATTGCTGCACGAGCTCACGCAAAACTATTCGCGCTGGCGTATTTTGCTGAAGCGATTTTTGCTTTATAGTGCACTGGCAATGATTATCATTATGATTGCGCGCCCACAGATGGGATCGAAGATCTCCAGAGAGAAGCGCCACGGCATTGAAACAATGATTGCCATCGATATTTCTAATTCAATGCGAGCAGAAGACGTTGTTCCGTCACGCTTGGAAAAGAGCAAACTGATGGTAGAGAATCTCATTGAACATTTCACGAATGACAAGATTGGTCTAATTGTATTTGCTGGAAATGCATTTATACAACTTCCAATCACAAACGATTATATTTCGGCTAAAATGTTCTTGCAAAACATTTCTCCTTCATTGATTGAGGAACAGGGAACCGACATCGGGCAAGCTATTCATTTGGCTTCGAATAGTTTTACATCGCAACAAAATATCGGAAAAGCAATCATTCTGATTACCGATGGCGAAGACCACGAAGGTGGTGCAATGGAACAGGCTGCTGCTGCAAAGAAAAAAGGAATTAATGTGTTTATCTTAGGAGTGGGAAACACGCAAGGCGCTCCCGTACCTGATGGAAATGGAAACTACATGCAAGACTCCAGCGGTGAAACAGTGCTTTCTAAATTGAACGAATCAATGTGTAAAGAAATTGCTAAAGCAGGCGACGGAACGTATATACACGTTGAGAACAATAATGCAGCGCAAGAGAAACTTAATGCAGAACTAACAAAGTTGCAAACAGGCGAAACAGAAAGCGTAGTCTATAGCGAGTATGCAGAACAATTCCATATATTTGGTTGGATTGCACTCATTCTGTTGCTACTTGATGTACTTGTGCTCGAAACGCCTAATAAACGGTTGAAAAAGTTTAAGATTTTCCATGAGAAATAGATATATTATCATCTTCGTTTTATTGCTTTCGTCTGCCATCTCAATGGCACAGAACGACAGACTGCAGGTTCGGAAAGGCAATCGTGCTTTCCGAGTGCAACAACATGCGAAGTCGGAAGTGAATTATCAGAAAGCTATTGCTGCCAATCCAAGCAATGCGCAAGCGGTTTACAATCTTGGCAATGCGAAACTGGCGCAACAGAATGATACTGCAGCGCTTCCTTACTATAATCAAGCTGCAAAAATGGAGAAAAACAAGCGTCGTCGCGCGCAATCTTATCACAATATCGGCGTGATTTACCAGAGTCATCAGCAGTATGGTGAAGCAATAGAAGCGTATAAAGAAGCATTGCGTTGCAATCCCAATGATGACGAGACGCGATATAACCTTGCGCTGTGCAAAAAACAGCAAAAACAACAAAATCAACAGCAGAAACAAAATCAGAATCAAAATAAAAACGACCAGAAAAACCAGCAAAATAAAGACAACAAAGACAAAGATCAAAATAAAAAAGACCAACAACAAAATCAGCAACAGCAACAACAGCCAAAAGCGCAGATGAGCAAGGAAAACGCAGAGCAACTGTTGAACGCTGCAACGCAACAAGAGCGCCAAACGCAACAACGATTGAACCAAGCAAAACGCAAGGCACAATCGCGTAGGCATCAGAAAAATTGGTAAAATTCACAAGCAAACAAATGAACAAACCTATATATATAAATGTATCGCGAGGGCTTTGGATTTTCATTGCATTGTTCCTCATTTTCGGATTCACTGAAACGCAAGCGCAAAACATCACTGTTAGCGCGCCAACGCAAGTTTCGGCAGGCGAAAACTTTAGAGTTGCTTACACAATCAATTCACAGGATATTTCAGACTTTCACTCTGGACTTAAATCTGATGAAACGGTGGAAGTAATTGCAGGACCTTTCACCTCAACGCAGCAAAGTTGGCAAATGACGAATGGACATACGTCGTCATCTTCATCAACTACGTACACATATACACTCTATGCAGCGAAGAAAGGTTCATATACACTTCCAGTTGCACGCGCTACAGTCAACGGAAAGTCAGTTAGCACACGCGCACGTAGAATTAGCATCGTAGGTGAAGCACCTGCAAATCAGAATGGCGCGCCAAAGATGCACGAAGACCAGCAAGCGGATAACGGAGGCGTGAAACCCGCTGGTAGTGCTATCACTGGCAAAGATTTGTTCATTAAAGTCAGCGCTAATAAACGTAGAGTAAAAGAACAGGAGCCCATTCTGCTGACGTATAAAGTCTATACGCTGGTAGAACTCTCGCAGTTAGAAGGAAAAATGCCTGATTTGACAGGTTTTCACACGCAAGAAATTAAATTACCTCGTCAAAAGAGTTTTCACAATGAACAAGTTAACGGCAAGAACTATCGTTGTGTGACGTGGAGTCAATACGTTATGTATCCACAGATGACAGGTAAACTTGAGATTCCAAGCATTACGTTCAAGGGAATCGTGATTCAGCAAAATAATGCAGTAGATCCGTTCGAAGCAATCTTTAATGGCGGATCGTCTTACGTAGAAGTAAAACGCGATATCGTTGCTCCAGGACTCACCATTCAAGTCGATCCACTTCCAACGCGCCCATCTGATTATTCTGGTGGGGTAGGAGTGATGAATATTTCTGCTAAAGTAGATAAGCAACAAGTGAAGTCGGGCGAACCAATCCACCTTTTCGTAACCGTAAGTGGGCATGGCAATATGAAATTGCTTAAGCAACCAAATCCTCAATTGCCGAAAGATTTTGACCAATATGATGCAAAAGTGACGGATAACACCAAGTTAACGCAGAATGGCATTGAAGGAAATATGGTATACGACTTCCTTTGCGTTCCAAGAAACAAGGGAAAATATACTATTCCACCTATAACATTTACGTATTTCGACACAAACGCGAACAGTTATAAAACACTAAAAACGAATCCCATTGAGTTAGATGTTCAACAAGGCAAAGAAAGCAACGAAAGCGTGAGCGATTTCACCAAACAAAACGTGCACGACATTCGCAACTTAAAGAACGGCAATCATCCAAAAGCAATCAACAACTTTTTCTTCGAGAGTAAGCCTTACTGGATCAGCCTTCTACTGCCGATTCTCGCGTTCTTTGCGTTGCTAAGTATATTCCGCAAACGCGCAATTGAAAACGCTGACATCGTCAAGAAGCGTGGCAAAAATGCAAACAAAGTCGCTATCAAACGATTGAAAGGCGCTGCAAAATTAATGCACGAGAATAAAGAAGAAATGTTCTACGATGAGACGCTCAGAGCATTGTGGGGCTACGTTGGAGATAAGCTTAACATTCCTGTCGAAAAGCTTTCGCGCGATAATATATCTGAAAAACTGAAGCAACAAAATGTTCCGCAATCGACAATCGACTCGTTTGTCGCAGCAATTGACCAATGCGAATACAACAGATATGCGCCCGATCGTTCTGGAAACATGCAACAGACTTACAACACCGCAAGCGAGGCCATTATGAACATCGAAGAAAATATGCGTAAGCAGAAAAAACAAAAGAAACACAGCAATCCGACAGCCGTTTTGCTGCTGATTATTGCAATGAATCTGCTTCCTACGATGGCGTTTGCGACAATTAAAGACAACGCCGACATGGCTTACAAAAAAGGTTCTTATCAACAAGCCATTCAACTCTATGAACAAGCGTTGAAAAAAGAGCAATCGCCTGAGCTATATTACAATCTTGGAAACGCATATTATCGCACCAACAATTTATCTCAAGCAATTATCGCCTACGAGCGTGCTTCCAAACTTGCACCTGCCGATAAAGACATTCGTTTCAATTTGCAATTCGTCACCAGTAAGACCATCGACAGAATTGAACCACAAAACGAATTATTCCTAAAGACGTGGTATAAATCGCTCGTTTATCTCTTTGGCATCGACACGTGGGCAATTATCGAAATCGTGACTGTGCTTTTGGCGCTCATTTTCGTGCTTCTCTATCTTTTCAATCATAAAATAAACATCCAAAAATACAGTTTCTACGCAGCCATTCTATGCATTGCGATTGCAGTTCTAAGCCATCTTTTCGCATTTCAACAAAAACGAACGCTATCGCACGACGCGAAAGCGGTAATCACAGTGCCCGAAGTCAATATCTATAAGACTCCAGCGAAAGGAAACAAAGCAGAATTTTTGTTGCACGAAGGAACAATTCTGAAAATCACAGACAAGACAATTCCAAACTGGCTGAACGTAAAATTAGCTGACGGTAGAGTAGGGTGGATTCGGCAATCACAGGTGGAGGAAATATAACATGACGCTGCAACATCTCAACGAAATAGACCTACACTTGCTCGAGACAATGAATTTTGGCAATGATTCGTTGTTCGCAGATGGTTTTGCGCTTGCCACAACGTGCGGTTGGATTTGGATACTCTTTTACGTTGCGCTCGCATATCTCATCATCAAAAACAACGAAACAACGCTCCAGATTCTTCTCGCATTTGGCGCCATCGCTATCTGCTTGCTCCTCACCGATACTGCTACGGAATATTTCATCAAACCAGCCATCGGCAGACTTCGCCCATGCAACGACCCAACGATTATGCAACAAGTACATTTGGCGGGCAATCACACAGTGCGCTCGCTCAGCTTTTTCTGCGGACGGGCTGCAGCAATGATGGGCGTAACGATTTTCATTTTTTTGCTGGTGCGCAACTGGTTGCTTTCGCTTTCAATGCTTTGTTGGACTATTCTGTGTGGATGGGCAGAAATTGCCATAGGACTGCACTTCCCAAGCGACATACTGGCTGCCTATCTCTACGGCATCGTCATCGCTTGCATTATATACATTATTTATTTTTATTTATATCTGAAAATAAGTCCACGACTTAATTACATATCGACACAATATACCAAAACAGGATATAGCTTGACCGACATCAACGTTGTCATTTGCACGCTATTGTTTAGCGTTGGCGCAGCAATTCTGTACGGTATTTTTCTAACGACGCACATCTAAAAATGGATATCCAACCAAAACAGATCCATATCAGCGACTACGATTATCCGTTGCCCGACGAACGCATCGCCAAGTATCCGCTCGAGCAGCGCGATCAATGTAAACTGCTCATCTATGACAAAGGACTGATCAGCGAGGACGTGTTCTATAACATCACAAACCACTTGCCTGCTGATTCGCTCATGATTTTCAACGATACGAAAGTCATTCAAGCGCGATTGCATTTCACGAAAGAGACGGGCGCATTGATCGAGATTTTCTTGCTCGAACCTGCTGAACCAACCGACTATGAAAAGGTTTTCCAGACGCGTGGCGCTTGTTCGTGGCATTGTTTGATTGGAAATGCAAAAAAATGGAAGGTGGGACAGCTTCATCTTTCATTCGAATACCAAAACAAAACCATCATTCTCAACGCTGAAAAAGCAGACGGCGATTGTATTTCGTTCACTTGGAACGACCAGAGCGTGAGCTTTGCAGAAATCATTGATGCGGTTGGCGAACTGCCTATACCGCCTTACCTCAACCGAAAGACGGAAGATGGCGACAAAACCAATTACCAGACGATTTATTCTCGCTTGAAAGGCAGTGTTGCTGCACCTACAGCAGGATTGCATTTCACAGACAACGTGATGCGAAACATTGCTTCGGCTGGCGTAACACAAGGCTTTCTGACGCTACATGTTGGCGCTGGAACATTCAAACCTGTCAAGAGCGAAACGATTGGCGATCACGAGATGCACGCCGAGCATTTCTGCGTCAACAAAGCAACCATCGAGCAACTCATCCAGTTCAACGGCAAAGTCATTGCAGTAGGAACAACAAGCGTTCGCACGCTCGAAAGTTTGTATTACATTGGTTTGTCGCTCGAAAATCAATCAGATATCCACGAAGAACAATATTTCCACATCCCGCAATGGATGCCTTACGATAACAGTGCATCGATTTCTTCGATTAAAGCACTACAAAACATTCTTAACTACTTAGAAACGAATAACTTAACGCAGCTACATGCAAGTACGCAAATCATCATTGCGCCGAGTTATTCATATAAGATAGTAAATCATCTCGTTACAAATTTTCACCAACCCAAAAGCACGCTGTTGCTACTCGTTAGCGCATTTTTGAAAGGCGACTGGAAATCATCGTATCGCTACGCGTTAGAACACGATTTCCGCTTCTTGAGCTACGGCGATTGCTGCTTGATGACACCAAAAAACGACTAAAAACATTAACCGATATGAAACACGGATTTATAACTGTCGCAACTGCCATTCCTGCTGTGAAGGTTGCCAACATCGATTACAATGCAACGCAAATCTGTAAACAAATCAATGAGGCAGAGAGTAGGGGAGCAGAGATTATTGTTTTCCCTGAATTATCTTTGACGGGCTACACTTGCCAAGATTTGTTTACGCAACAACTGCTCATCGAGCAAGCAGAAAACGCTCTGAAACAGTTGCTCGACGAAACGAAAGCACTGGATATCATCAGTATAGTTGGCGCTCCTGTGGTTGCCGATAGCATACTTTTGAATTGCGCCATCGTCTTCCAGCATGGCAAAATCATGGGAATTGTGCCCAAAACTTACTTGCCCAATTATGGCGAATTCTATGAAAAACGATGGTTTGCCAGCGCACAAGATTTGCGTTCTACGGAGATTACGTATGCAGGCAATACCGTTACGATTCTGCCAACGCCACAGCTGTTCGCAACTGCACAAGGTGTGAAATTCGGAGTCGAGATTTGCGAAGATGTATGGGCGCCCGTTCCTCCCAGCAATCATCTTTCGCTGGCGGGAGCCACGTTGATTTTTAATTTATCTGCAAGCGATGAATTGATAGGTAAGCATCAGTATCTTAAAAGTCTTATAGAACAGCAAAGCGCACGCACGATTTCTGGTTATATCTATAGTGGTTGTGGTTTTGGAGAAAGCACACAGGATGTTGTCTATGGCGGAAACGCTTTTATCTATGAAAACGGCAGTCTGATTGCAGAAGCAGAAAGATTCTCTTTCAATGAACAACTGATTGTAAATCAGATAGATATCGATAAATTGCGTGCAGAACGCAAAAAGAACACAACGTTTGTCAACGCTCAACGAAAGGTTGACGTTCGTACGCCAGTGGTTTATGCCGAAGAAACGCAAGAAAAGAAATTCGAACTGCTACGCGAGATCAATCCAACGCCATTCATTCCAAACGACAATCACATGCAAGAAACTTGCGACGAGATACTTAACATTCAGGTTGCAGGTCTTGCGAAACGTCTGACGCACATCGGTTGCAGTAGAGTAGTGCTTGGCATCAGCGGTGGGTTAGATTCCACGCTTGCATTGCTTGTTTGCGTTCGTACATTCGATAAACTCAATCTTGACAGAAAGGGTATTTTTGGTATCACAATGCCAGGATTTGGTACTACAGGCAGAACCTATCAGAATGCACTCAAATTAATGCAGTCGCTCGGCATAACAATGAAGGAAATCAGCATCAAAGACGCTGTAATTCAACACTTTAAGGATATAGAGCACGACATCAACGTCAGCGATGTAACGTACGAAAATTCTCAAGCACGTGAACGCACGCAGATTCTCATGGATTTGAGCAACAAAGTCAATGGAATCGTTGTCGGAACAGGCGATTTGTCAGAATTAGCGCTTGGTTGGGCAACGTATAACGGTGACCACATGTCGATGTATAACGTGAACGTCAGTATTCCAAAGACGCTTATTCGTTATCTTGTACGCTATATCGCTGAGTATCAAATTGATACAGAAACGAAAAACACGCTTCTCGATATCATAGACACGCCAATTAGCCCTGAATTGACGCCTGCCAACGAAAAAGGTGAAATCAAACAGAAAACGGAAGATTTGGTTGGTCCTTACGAATTACACGACTTTTTCTTGTATCACTTTATGCGATTCGGCTATACGCCTGAGAAATTGTTCATTTTGGCGCAAAAGGCGTTCGCAAACAAATACGATGACGCGACAATTAAGAAATGGCTGAAAACATTCCTCAAGCGTTTCTTCAGCCAACAGTTCAAACGCTCGTGTCTTCCTGATGGACCAAAAGTCGGAAGCGTTTCGCTGAGTCCACGTGGCGACTGGCGAATGCCGAGTGACGCTGACAACCAAAATTGGATCCAGTCAATCGACGCGCTATAACACACAAAATAAAATTCCGAATCCATCAAACGCAATCTTAACGGGTTGCGTTTTTTTTGTGTAGCAAATGAAAAAGAATAAAAAATCAAAGAAAAAAAATCTGAATTCCAAAAAATAAAAAATTTAGACGCAACGAAAAAAATCCCGAAATAGATAGGAGAAAATCGTTGAACGTACAAAATTCTAAAAAATCTCCACAAACTGCAGCGACCTTATATATAAATCAAATCGACCTTATATATAAATCAAATCGACCTTATATATAAACCAAAGTTCCCTCCCTTATATATATCCTATTTATCATAATGATGATTATATTAAAAATGTATAGAAAAGAATCTGGGTACATTGGATTCTGGTTTTTAGTGTGTTTGGAATGATTTTTTAGGTTTTGCGAAATATTTTCGGAAAATGTTGAATTTCTGCACTGTCTTACGGCGACCAGAAAAAAAATCCTAACGAAAATTTTGTTTTTCTTAATAAAAAACTTTATTATTGCATTCATGAAACCACGTAATTTATTTTACTTAATCGTAGTCTTAGTTATTATTTCAAATCTTCTCGCGCTCTTTTTATGGTGTTTTAAATATTATGCAATTGGGGACATATTAAAACATGCATTAGGCATCGCATAATATCAATTAAAAACGTGTAAAAGTTTTTTCCCGCGCAAAAATCGGCGGAATTTTCCCGTTGAAAAACGAGGGAAATTTGTGTGGAATTTCAGACTGTTTTTCGGGCAAAAAAATTCGATGTTTCACAGACTAATTTTACCACCCTCCACTACCCTGTTAAAATTTGTAAATTTGCGAAAAATTTTTACACGAGATAAAATTGCATTTTAGAAGAAAGAAAATCGCGGAAAAGCGAGATTTTGAATTATTTTACAAGAATTATGCAATTAACACTCGTGAAAGAACGTTGCAGAACGTTAAATCGCTGCACAAAACCGCCTTTTTGTGCAATTTTTCCACACAAAACAGAAAATTTTCTCGTTGTTTTTCGATTGTAAAGAGGCTGTTTACGAAATTATTTCACGTGAGATAAAAATCTATCTCACGTGAGATAATTTTCTATCTCATATCATTTAACTTTTTTAACAGTTATTTTGGCAAAAAATTGCACATAAAACCCACTAAAAAAACACGTGTTTTTGGTCGGTCGAACGTTGCGAGGCGATTTTGTTTCAATTTCGCGCGTTAAAAAACTGTTAAAATAAAGATTTTTTAAGTTAAATCTGTGACTTTATTTTGACAATTTCCGATGGAAATTCACGATGTTTCACGCACTATTTTTCATGGAATTTTTTGCTCGATTTTTGCGTTAAAAATCTATCCCTTTTCGAGACGAAAAAAATGAGATAAAAACACGATAGAAAATCGATGTTTCATTTAAGTAATTCATTGGTTTGTGGAATTTTTTGTCTTAAAACGTCATCGCAGCGCATTTTTTCAGCCCTCGCGCGTACATTATTTTATTTATATTTTGTAGTTTTGCAGAAATTATCGACATAAAAACTTAGACTATGACAAAACTTTTACGTCTGCTGATGTTATTGGTGGTTTTTCTGTTTAGCCACACTGCTTTTGCAGAGCTAACCGACACCATTACATCTTATCCATATACGGAGACATTTTCATCAGGCGCAGGGCAATTCTACGTGGACGACGTTACGCTGCCATCGGGAATGACGACGGCTTGGTCGTCTGGTTCTTACAGTAGCACGTACTACATGAAGGCGACGGGCTATTACAATTCGAAAAATAATGCAACAGAAAGCTGGTTGATCTCTCCAGTGTTGGATTTGACGAAGAAGGGCTCTGCTACCCTATCGTTTAAGCACGCCATCAACAAGTATTTCGGAACGGTGAGCGAAGAAGCGACGCTTTGGGTGCGTAAAAACGGAGGCTCGTGGACACAAGTTACGATTACATATCCTGACACGCCATCGTCAAGTTGGTCATCCTTCGTCACCAACACGATTGATCTGACCGCATACGTTGGCAATTACGTTCAGTTTGCATTCAAATACGTTGGTACTACGTCGAGTGCTGGAACTTGGGAAGTAGCCGACATCAGCGTAACAGCGACCGAACCAGAGATTTCATATACAACAGTGACGTCGTTTGAAGAGTTGAAAGCGCTGGACAGCGGTACGTATGTGAAACTCTCGCTTCCGCTAACCAACGTTGGCATCATCGAATACAACGACGAGCCGAGTGCTGCTCGTACTACAGCAAACCAAGACGCTTACGTGCGCGACAATACTGGCGCAGTGCAGGTTCACAATTTTCTTCCTAACATACGCGGATTCCATACCATTGCGGGAGGAGGACTTGTAGGCAGTATTTTTGCGCAATACGTGGTAACCAACGGCATGCCACAACTCGTTGCAGTTGACCAATCAGTCACTGAGCAGCTACTTTGCTTGGATAAATATGCTACTCCTACCCCACGCGTTTTGGAAATCACTGATTTAGCAGCCGAAACCTATCGCGCTGATTACATACAGCTTGAAAGTGTGAAAGTAATTGAGCAAGATGGACTTTTCTATGTTACGGATGGCACCAATACTATACAGATTTCCGATGAGTTTGCATTAGGATTAACGCTCGTTGCCAGCAACAGCATTACGCTAACAGGCATTCTGGGAACGGATGACAATGCAACGTCAGAAATTTACTTGTTAACTTTCGAAGCATCTTCAGACATTCCAAGCATAACGCTTGACGAAGACGAAATAAACTCAACAACTATTAGTCTATATGCCGACAACAGCGTTGACGTTACAGTGAAACGCTCTCTTGTCGCCGACATGTGGAATACTATTTGTTTACCTTTCTCAACGCCAGACATTACGGAATATATTGGAAACGCACAAGTGGCAAAATTTGTTGATTACGATGCAACAACAAACACGTTAAAGTTTGAAACAACTCAACAAATTGAAGCTGGCGTTCCATACCTTATCAAGCCAAGTGAAAGCATTAGCCAATTCGTTGTAGGCGGTGCGACCATGGTTGATGGTTTGACCGACGTAACGCAAGGCATTTTTACGCTGAAAGGTATCTATGATCCGACAACACTCGAAGCCAACGACAAGAGTGTGCTCTTTATGGGAGCCAATAACGTGCTCTACTACCCTAACGTTAGCAACGAACTGCGTGCTTTCCGCGCTTACTTCAAGTCTTCTGCAGAAAATAGCGACGCCAAGATTGACATCGACGGTGTAGCAACAGGCATTGAGACCGTAGAAGTAGCAGGCGAGATTATGAATGGTAAGGTTTACAATCTCAATGGACAATACATGGGCGAATCGCTCAACGGTTTGCGCAAGGGAGTCTATATTGTAAACGGCAAGAAAATCATCATCAAATAACGCAACGCTATGAAAAGAAATCATTATATCATTCCGATGATAAAACTGCTGAACGTAAGCGTGAGCAAACTCATGTATGTTTCAGGTACAGTTGATGGCGGTAGCGAATTTGGTGGCGGCGATGACGGTGGCGATCCAGGCACTGGACTCTCGAAACCCGATCTTTGGAACGATGATGAACAGTAAAAAGAAAGGAGAACGCACAGCTATGAAGAAATATATCTTATCATTCGTTTGCTTGATGATGATGTGCCTGAGCGCGCAAGCACAATCTACGAATATCAAAGAGATACACCTCTCCGATGGAACCATACTCTCGTTCAGCGAAGGCGCAATCGACAGTCTTCGTTACGTAATCTACGATGGCGATACCATTGGTGTGAAAATCTATACCAACGAAAACTATAACGCAGACGACTACTTTAAATCTTACGATTACCTGTGGTCGAACGTTAGTCAAGTGGTTTACTACGATAGTACAGAAGAAATAGACGACAATGTCAACAGAAACATTCAGGGAAGCATTACGACAGACGACTATCCTGAAGCGTGGCGATTGGAATACCCGCGCATTGTTGGCGACGATATGAATCTTGTCATCGTTAAAAAGACCGACGACTACGGTATTACGTTCAGTCTGGAATGGGATTGCACGAAGAAAGCAAATCGTTGGACATGCTATGAAATCCACGATGGCAATACGGCAAGCAGCACGAGTCGCTATTCGGGCAACTTTATCGACGATCCCGATATTCCAGAGGCTTACCAGACCCACCATTCAGACTATACAGGATACGGAACCGTGTACAATCGTGGTCACCTCTGCCCTTCTGCCGACCGACTTTGCTCGGAAGAACAAAACAAACAAACGTTCTACTGCAGCAACATACATCCACAATATGCTAACCATAATCAAGGACTTTGGATGAGAATGGAATCGCTCGTTCGTGATATGAAAACCGATTCGCGCGACACGCTTTACATCGTTAAAGGTGCAACAATCGCCGACGGTCAATATAGAACAAACGACTCGATCTCGCTCATTATTCCGAAATACTTCTACATGGCAATCATGGCTTACGACAAAACCAACGACAAATACCATGCAGTAGCACTATGGACTGAGCATAAAGCAACGGCAGATTCGAACACTAACTACGGCGATTACGCCATTACAATCGACGAACTTGAGGAAAAAACTGGTATCGACTTCTTCTGTAATCTGAAAGACACTATCGAGACCGAAGTTGAAGCAGAATTAGATTTCGATTACTGGACAGAACTAACGCGAAGCTCGTCAGCGAAAGCAATACCGCCTGAAACGGAGAACGAAGAACGCATAGAAAATCAATCAAATATTATCACAAAACAATGAAAAAAACACTCTTTATCGCAGTACTTCTTACCTTGATCATCGGTACTGCACGCGCTGGAATTCCAGATGGTTACTATGACAAAGCAAATGGGCTTTATGGCGCTTCGCTAAAGACTGCCCTTTACGGTATCATCAATTCCCACACTTCTGTTGGATATAGTGGATTGTGGAGTGCATACAAAACGACAGACGTTCGTAGCGATGGAAAAATTTGGGATATATATTCCAATACAACAAACTACACGCCTGGCACTGACCAAAACTCGGGAAGCTATAAAGCAGAAGGCGACAATTACAATCGTGAACACACATTCTGCCAAAGCTGGTTTGAGGATGCAAGCAGCGCAGGCACGATGAAAGCTGACGTATTCCATGTATATCCAACTGATAGTTATGTAAACGGCATGCGTAGTAATTATCCATTCGGAACGGTTAGTTCTGCAACTTATTCATCGAACAACTCGTTTAGCAAATTAGGTACATCTTCTGTTTCTGGATATACAGGAACTGTATTTGAACCAAACGATGAATACAAAGGCGACATCGCACGTTCACTTTTTTATATGGTGACTTGCTATCAGGGAGACATGACAAGTTGTTCCAGTGCTATGCTTTCGAGCGATACTTATCCATCATTATCTTCGTGGGCTATCACGATGCTGTTGCAATGGGCAAAAGACGACCCAGTAAGTGACAAGGAAAAGGCTCGTCAAGAAGCCATCTACGCATTGCAGGGCAACAGAAATCCATACATAGATTATCCAGGTCTGGAGCAATATGTATGGGGAGATTATAAAACTACGTCGGTTGATCTCGACAATTATACTAATCCAAACGACGGAACTACGACAACGACCGTCGCAACGCCTGTGTTCTCGCCTACTGCTGGCACGTATTCGAGCGCGCAAAGCGTAACAATCACTTGCTCGACAAGCGGTGCAACAATCTATTACACAACAGATGGCACCACACCAACGTCAAGTAGCACGAAATATACTGGCGCTATCACCGTAAGTGAAACAACGACAATCAAAGCAATCGCTATTCTCGATGGTACTTCAAGCAGCGTAGCAAGCGCAACCTATACGATTTCATCGACAAGTGGTGGTTCTACAACGACGGGCAATGGCGATTACGTTCTCATCACAAGCACCAGCGATATTGAAGATGGTGCAAGCTATTTGATTGTATATGAAACAGGAACGCTAATCCTTGATGGTTCGTTGACAACGCTTGACGCTGAAGGCAACTATCAAAGCGTTACAATTTCAGATCACACGATTTCAGCTGCAGAAGGCGATCCTTACAACTTTACTATTACTAAGAGCGGAAGCGATTATATTATAACGAGTAAATCAGGTTATTCTATTGGAAGTACAGCCGATAAAAATCAGTTGCTCTATAGTACATCTACAACTTATACTAACAGCATTTCGTTCGATGGAGATGATGTTTTGATTGCTGGAACCAAAGGCACAATTTTGAGATACAATGCAAACACCTCCAATGGTATGCGCTTCCGTTATTATAAATCATCGTCATATACCAATCAGCAAGCTATTCAACTCTATAAAAAAACGAGTAGTTCAGCCGAAACAGTTGACGTAACGATTGGCGAAAGTGGCTATGGAACGCTCTATTATGGTGAGAAAAATTTGATAGTTCCAAGCGGTGTGAGCGCAACGACATACGTTGTAAACGACGGAACACTAAGTTCAACGCTAACTTATGACGAAGGCGATATCATCCCATGTGCAACGGGCGTTGTTCTCGAAGGATCAGCAGCAACTTACACATTCACCGTCACAACCGATGCTGGCGTTCAACCAACAAGTAACATGCTTCGCGGTTCGGATACTGATTCAATCACAACGGGAGGCACGCTCTACTATCAGCTATCGCTTGATGCGAACGAAACAGCTTGTAGCATTGGATTCTATTATGGTGCAGATAACGGTGGCGCTTTCACCAACAAAGCGCACAAAGCATATCTCGCAGTATCGTCATCCAGCAATGCGAAAGCTGCATATCCACTCAATGGAACAACAGGCATTGCAACGATCGACGTAGAAGATAGCACGACGCCAGTAATTTACACGATTTCAGGTATTCGCATGAATGGCGACGCTAACCAATTGCCGAAAGGCATTTATATTGTTAACGGCAAAAAAGTTGTGATAAAGTAATACAATCACAATCCACACGCAATACAACGGCTTCGAACACATCTCGAAGCCGTTTTTTATGCCCTACTCCACTTACACCTTATTATATATAACGCGTACGCGCGCGAGAAAATTTTAATTCACTAAACGCATTTTTATAAATAAAAAGAATACGAAAAAGATGCATAATCAATGGAAATTCCGTACATTTGCGGAAATAGATAAACCTTTGCGATGGAAAATCAATATCATAAACAGTATATCGAAAACAATCTGAGAAATCTTCAGTTGAAAGAACTTGAAATTCTGATTGAAATAGATAAAATTTGTCGTCGTCACGAAATAGATTATTGGTTGGATGGTGGAACTTGCCTTGGCGCTGTCCGACATGTCGGTTTTATTCCTTGGGATGACGATATTGATATTGCGATGAAATTGGAAGACGTAGAACGATTTAAGCAATACGCGAAAGACGAATTGCCTGAATGGTTGTTTTTTCAAGATAAAACGACAGATCCGAGTCTAAGGCTACCTTCAATGAAAATTCGCGACTTAAATTCGTATTTTGTTGAATATGCTGATGATTTCTCTCGCCCTTATCAAAAAGGCGTTTTCGTAGATATTTTTCCATTTATTGATTATCCAGATGTTAGTAAAGGTTTTGCGAAACGTGTTGTACGTGGAATCAATCGGAGTAGAGCCATTCTGAACGTGCAGCACTATTATTCGCTTCGCTCGTTTGCTGAGTTTTTCTATTTTGAAGCGAAGAATCTCGTGTTAACGCTTGTATGGAAGATTGCTTGCGCACTAAAAAAATCTGACAAGAATATCGGAAATCTTGTAGAACATAATGGTTACGGAACGGTTCATGAAAAGAAAACGGTCTTTCCTGTAAAAGAAATTTCATTTGAAGGTCATTCATTTTTTGCGCCTTGTGATCCACATCAGTATTGCGAAGATTTATATCCGAATCACATGCAATTACCGCCAGAAAATGAACGAAAGACGCACTCAATCTTTTTCGCAACGGAATTAAGTAAAAAGGAAAAGTAGTTTGCCCATTGTTTGCCCAAAAAATAAAAAAAGAAGTTACGAAATTATCGTAACTCCTTGATTTTCAGTTGTACGCCCTTAGGGATTCGAACCCTAGACCCACTGATTAAGAGTCAGTTGCTCTACCAACTGAGCTAAGGGCGCCTACGATTGCGAACTGCTGTACGCCCTTAGGGATTCGAACCCTAGACCCACTGATTAAGAGTCAGTTGCTCTACCAACTGAGCTAAGGGCGCGTATAGCGTGTCGCTTTAAATAGCGAGTGCAAAGGTACTTGCTTTTTATTAAACTGCCAAACTTTTGCAACGTTTTCTCATGAAAAAATCGAGATATTGTTTGGGCTTTCGAAAAAAATACCATACCTTTGCATCCGCTAATATCAGCCGATATGGCTCAGTTGGTAGAGCAACGCATTCGTAATGCGTAGGTCCCGGGTTCGAGTCCCGGTATCGGCTCCGCTAGTGCGGTAATAGCTCAGTTGGTAGAGCACTAGCTTCCCAAGCTGGGGGTCACGGGTTCGAACCCCGCTTACCGCTCTCTCCATTCACCTTTTTTATTCCTTTCCCCTACTCTTTTTTCTTTTTTATTCTGCCACAATGACGCAGCGCGTTAAAAAATGGCACAATCTTTGCTTAAATATCTGCAAATAGTTTATTTTTGTAGAACAAGATAACACCTTATTAATATATAAAAGAAAGGTAAGAAGTAATGAATAGTCAATTCTCTCCCAATGTCTCAGAAGTGCTATCCTTCAGTCGAGAAGAGGCAATGCGATTGTCGAGCAGTTCGGTAGGACCCGAACACTTGATGCTTGGCATTCTGCGCGAACGAGATGAAAATATAGAGTGGTTGCTTAACAATGCACACATCGATAAGATAACGCTCAAAACTGAACTTGAGACAGCGATAAAGTCGCAACAAACGGATAACGAAACGTTGCAACCGAATGATATCACGCTCAACGAGCAGGCGAGCAACATCATGCGTCTCGCTGTTCTTGAAGCAAGAAAATTGCATCAACAGAAAGTAGAAGTTTATCACATTCTTTTGGCGATAATCCATCCACAAGTGCAGAGTCTGACAAAGACAATTCTGCATCAGCATGAGATGACTTACGATTCGACGATTGCTTTGTTGACGCGCTCAATCATTGGTCCGACAGATAGTCTTGACCTTCCCGAAGACGAAGATGACGACGATGAAATTCTGAATGGACCAGAAAACGCAAATCGAAGTGCGTTCACTAAGACTGCAAGCAAATCGGATAGCGACACACCGCTACTCGATAATTTTTCAACTGACTTAACGAAAGCTGCAGCTGAAGGAAAATTAGATCCCGTTGTTGGTCGTGAGAAAGAGATTATGCGCGTTTCCGAAATTCTTTGTCGTAGAAAGAAAAATAATCCTATTTTGATAGGCGAACCTGGCGTTGGAAAAAGTGCGATTGTCGAAGGATTAGCACAGTTAATCGTTAATCGAAAAACGTCGCCCATTCTTTTCAACAAACGTCTCATTAGTTTGGACATGGCTGGCATGGTTGCAGGAACGAAATACCGTGGACAGTTCGAAGAACGCGTTAGGACAATGTTGAAAGAATTAGAGAAAAATCCCGATATTATTGTCTTTATCGACGAGATTCACACGTTGATTGGCGCAGGTAGTACTCCTGGAAGTATGGATGCAGCAAATATGATGAAACCTGCACTCGCCAGAGGTCAGATTCAATGCATTGGCGCAACAACGCTCGATGAATATCGCAATAGTATAGAAAAAGACGGTGCGCTTGAACGTCGTTTCCAAAAAGTTCTTGTTGAAGCGACAAATGTAGAAGAAACCACCGAAATCCTAAACAACATTAAAGAACGTTACGAGAAGCATCATCACGTAAAATATAGTGATGAAGCGATACAAGCGTGTGTCAAATTGACAGACCGATATATAACAGATCGATTCTTCCCAGATAAAGCTATCGACGCAATGGATGAAGCTGGCGCACACGTTCACTTGCAACACGCAGAGATTTCACCTGAAATCGCCTCGAAAGAGAAGGAAATTGCGTTTATCAAAGATAAAAAAATCGATGCAGTTAAGCGACAGAATTTTGAATTAGCTGCAGGTTATCGCGATCGTCAAGTTGAATTGGAAAAAGAACTCAAAGAATTACAAGAAAAATGGGATAAAGAAGGAGACGGGCACTTCGATGAAGTAACCGAAAACGACGTCGCTGACACCGTATCTCGTATGACTGGCGTGCCAGTGCAACGCGTTGTAGAAAGCGAAGGCATCAGAATCAAAGGTTTGAGCGATGCATTAAAATCGTCGGTTATTGCACAAGATCCCGCAATCGATAAATTAGTGAAAGCAATTCAGCGAAATCGCGCTGGATTGCGTGAACTTAATCATCCAATTGGTGTATTTATGTTTCTCGGACCAACAGGTGTTGGAAAAACTTATTTGGCAAAGAAACTTGCTGAATATATGTTTGGTTCGACAGACGCGTTGATACGAATCGATATGAGCGAATACACAGAGAGTTTCAACGTTTCGCGACTGATTGGAGCGCCTCCTGGATACGTAGGTTACGAGGAAGGTGGTCAGCTTACAGAACGAGTACGTCGCCATCCCTACTCTATCGTTCTGCTCGATGAAATAGAGAAAGCGCACGCAAACGTGTTTAATCTTCTATTGCAAGTGCTTGACGAAGGTAGATTAACTGACGGCAACGGCAGACTGGTGGATTTCCGCAATACTGTCATCATTATGACTTCTAATGCAGGCACACGACAGTTGAAAGATTTTGGACGAGGAATCGGTTTCGCTGCAACAAATTTCGATAGCACCAATCTGAACGAACAAGACAAGCAATACGCGCGCTCAATTATTCAAAAGAGTTTGAGCAAGCAATTCGCGCCAGAATTTTTGAACAGATTAGACGAAATTATCACATTCGACCAGCTCGACCTGAAGGCTATCCGCAAGATTGTCGATATTGAATTAAGCGGACTGCAGAAGCGCGTTGAAGATCTCGGATATAAGATTGAGATTTCTGATGAAGCAAGAGATTTTCTTGCAACAAAGGGTTACGATGTGCAATTCGGTGCACGACCATTGAAACGCGCAGTTCAGACTTATATAGAAGATGGTTTGAGCGAAATGTTGATTAACGATACGCTGAAGGAAGGTTACGTTATTCACATCGATAAGCATCCTACAAAAGACGAATTAACGTTTACATAAAATAAAGAAGCACGTGAGATTTCCCACGTGCTTCTTTTTTTATTTTATTTCCTGTGAATTAGATAATCCACAACATGACATCGCCTTTCAATGAGTGGTTGTTTTTATCGCGAGCCACGAGATGCAAACGACCAGCATGCTCACCTACCTGCAGTATAACGACTGCTTTTCCACTAAACAACTTCATTTCAGGTTTCGTAAATGATTGAAGTGATGTTGCATCACCATTACATGCAGCTTTAAAAGAACCGTTTCCAGCAACCAAAAACTCGAGATTGTTGTCGGCAAAAGGCACTTCATTGCCTTTTCTATCGACAGCCGTAACAGTGATGTACACGAGTTTGTCCACTCCTGCTTTGATTGTCGTATGCGGTGTACTGAGTTTCAATTCTTTAGCTTTGCCAGCGGTTTTCACAATTTGCTCGCCAGCCACTTTTCCATCAGCATCATACACAACAACTTTCAGCGTTCCAGGTTCGTATTTCACGTTATTCCAGCGCAAGCGATAGCGATCCAGCGCACGTTCTTCCTTCGACTGGCGCGACGGATCACATATCAGCTCTTTCGCATCCACTTGTTTCGAAATTCTGCCTTGACTCTTTCCATTCACAAACAGCTCTGCTGTTGGAAAATCTGTATAGCAATAGACTGGCGTCACTTCGCCTTCGCGTCCTGGCCAAGTCCAATGCGGCAACAAATGAATGGTATGCGCGTTTTTATTCCACTCAGAACGATATAAATAATAGCGGTCTTTCGGCAGTCCTGCTAAGTCACAGATTCCGAAATAACTGCTTCGCGATGGCCAAACTTCATCATACGGCGTCGGTTCACCAAGATAATCAAAACCAGTCCACACAAACTGACCGATAGTCCACGTGCGATCGTTTTGCAACGTAAAGTCATCGTCGGGCAAATTACTCCAATTACAATATTCAACATCGTAACTTGAACACTGCGCATCATCGTGACGCGCATCGAATTTCACTTCAACAGGAAATTTATACACACCTCTTGAACTAACAGTTGATGCGGTTTCGCTTCCCAACAAAAAACCTTGCGGAAGCTGCGCAAATCCTTTGTCATATTTATGCACACGATAATTAAATCCAGGCACATCCATCACCTGCGCCATACCTGAATTGAGCGCTTCATCGATGCGATCCAGACCTTGCGTAACAGGTCGAGACGGATCCAATTCATGACAAAGATTTTGCAATCGCGTAGCAATCTCAACGCCTTCCTTGCTCCATTGCTCTGGAATTTCATTACCTATACTCCACATGATAATGGACGGATGTTGCCGATGATTGAGAACCAAATTTGTTATATCTTTTTCAGCCCATTCGTTGAAGAATCTGGCGTAGCCGTTCTTGCACTTTGGATAAATCCACATATCGAAACTCTCCGCCATCACCATCATTCCCATCGAGTCGCACACCTCCATTTGCATCGTAGAAGGCATGTTATGCGCTGTTCGAATAGCGTCACAGCCCATGTCTTTCAGTATTTCAATTTGGCGAATCAACGCATACTTATTGACGGCTGCACCAAGCGGTCCAAGATCGTGGTGCAAGCAAACGCCCTTGAGTTTTCTTGTGACGCCATTTAGCTGAAATCCACCTTCTTTCGATACTGCAATCGTGCGAATTCCCAAGCGTTTTTCGATGCGATCGAGTGGTTTGAAAACTGGATTTTCTGTAGAAGAATTTTCTATCAAACGATTTTTATCATACAAAGTCGCAAAAACATAATATAAATAAGGTGTCTCTGGCGACCAAAGATTTGCGGATGGCACTTGCATCTCGAATGTTTGCACACCGTTTTCACTGAACAAATCTTCGCAACTCGCTACAAGCGCGCCTTTTTTGTCGCGAACCGACAACGCAAACATCTTGTCTTTCGCATCGCCAACGACCTTGATCTCACCTTTAAGATAGGCAGTTCCGTCTTCAATGCGCTCGGTATAGACGTGCAAACCCCATGCATCGAGATGACTTTCTGCTGAAGTGACGAGCGTAACTGGGCGATACAGACCGCCACCTGGATACCACCGACTGCTCTCTTCAACGTTTTTCAACGATACTTCAATCAGATTCTCGCCTATATTTAAATAAGGTGTAATTGTTACACGAAAAGCATTATAGCCGTATGCCCATCTGCCAGCCTCGTGACCATTCACGCGAACAACAGGCTCGCTCATTGCGCCATCGAAAACCAGTTCAGCATATTCGGGAAGCACGTCAAACGTGTACGTAGTGCGATAAAATCCTTCGCCAATCCATGGCAAACCGCCACTTCTACCCGACTTCTCCGTTTTTTCTGTTTCGCCATTCTGCTCTATTGCAACCATCTGCAAGTCCCATTTCTTATCAAACGGACCGCCGATTGCCCAATCGTGAGGAACACGCACTTGTTCCCAACTTTGGTTGTCGCGCGAGAATTGCCAATCTTTTAGATTTATTTCTTTCCGCTGCTGCGCTACGATGTTCAACAGGCAGAAACACAAAAAAGTAAGTGTGAGAAATGCTTTTTTCATGATGTAACAATTTTAGATTCTGAAAGCAAAGATAACGCAATCTGCACGAAAAACAAGTCGAATTCGATAGATAAATCGAAAAAATCGGTCAAAAATGGAAAAAATACACAAGAAAAAATGCGCTGTGTGCACGCACGGCAAAAAAAAATGAAAAAAAATACAATTTTTATTTGTTTAATTAAAATTTTAGTTTACCTTTGCTGCGTTATCCTGAAAACAATCTTTTTACCTTAAAAACTAATACCTATTGAAGATTTGAAGCGGTCGGCTGTGAAGCTCATCGCTTTTTTTTTGCCGTTTATCGAGATGCAAACCCAGTTGTTGTGCAATCGCACAGCAAACCAATGAATTGTTGTAAAAACACAGTGAAATAACATCAAAAAGCACAAAATCCCTGCCAGCGGTTGACGTCTGACAGGGATTTATTTCTTATTCAATCAAGCGCCGAATGGCTGCATCCGAAGCACAAGGCAGCACATCGTGAAGATGGCGCACGAGTCTGTCGAAAGATTGCATTGCACTACAATCGCATCGCAATCGTTCAGCGCCAAAGAAATCCTCTGGCGTGCAATATCTCGCAACACCCCAACCGTATCGCTTGCCTTCTTTGTTTACATTGTACTCAAAATCGGCTATCACCACACGCGTAGCCATCTGCAATCGCGTGATGGCGGATTCGTAACTCTCGCGTTGCGACTTCGGTTGCTTAAGCAATTTTTTCGCGTCTTTCGCAACCAACTTTTCCAATGGATTAGAAACGCGTTTCTGTCGCGGTTTTACGTAACCGCAATGCGCTTTTATCTCTTTCGAAAGCAACGAATGGTGCTGCTCAATCGTGTGAAGCATTTCCGTCTCTTGCTCAGATAATTTTGTAACCGACCTGCGATAGTTTACGAAATCAGGGAAATAGTCCATCGAAATAAAGCCTGCCTTTCCGCGAAAGAACTTTCCGTAAGCGCAATCGCCGTAAACGATGACGTCAGACTTCCATTCCCAAGGTCCTTCCGCATCGTCCGCGAACCACAACTCGTTAGGACAGAATTCCTCGATGGAGAACGACGGAATTTCCCCAGCGAAAAACGGCAGCAATCCACGTTCACGAACAAGCAATTGCAACTCATGGGAATTCTGAAACGTATCGCGCATTTTTATATAACGTATTGTTTTCCAAATCTTTCATGCATCTGAAAGTTTGGTGATGGCAAAGTTAAAAGTTTTTGCGCATATCTTGAAAAAATAGAAAACGAAAAATGGAATATTTATGCAAACGCAACAAGTTTTTATTGCATAAATATGCGACCGAAAAAGGGTGTTTTTGGAGGCAAAAAACAAGTGTTAAAATGGTCGAGTTTTATGTGTTAAATTCTAAATAAGCGCGAAATAAAATTTCAAAAAACGCCACTTTTTTGAGCCTTTCGCACAGAATATCATCGCAAAAAGGCGCTTTAGAAATCTATCTCACGTGAAATAAATTTCTATCTCACGTGAGATAATTTTCTATCTTATATCATTTAACTTTTTTAACAATCGAGATTTTTCGAAATTCCACGTTCAAAAATTGGCTGTTTTACACGGAAAAAATGTTAAAAATGCGTATATTTTTTGCATAAAACACTCATTTTAACATTTCGCGCGTTGAGATGCGACAAAATTTCATTGAAAAACGGTCAAAATTTGTGCATTAGAATTTAGTCGGTCAAGTGTGAAAGGAAGTTAAATTACACGTATAAAAAACGTTAAAATTGCGCGTTAAAAGTTGTAAAGTTTTCTTAAAACAAGCGTTTCAATGCGATAAAATTCTATTGTGCATAAATATACATTTATTTCATGTGGAAAAATTTCGCAAAACGTTGATTTTTCGCGCTATTCCACAAGAAACAACCTCACAAAGCGCCGCAAAAAGTTAAGATATCTTAAAAAATACGTATTCATCTCATGAAAACATGCTGCGAGTGAGTTGATTTTTGTAATTTTGCACCCGATTTAGTCCGTTTGGGCTCGTAAAAGCACAGTCGAATGATTGTCGCCCAGCGGAAAAACCCGTTTAATATAAATAAATAATGTACGCAATTGTAGAAATTAACGGTCAACAGTTCAAAGCCGAAGCAGGCAAGAAGCTGTTCGTCAACCTACTGAAAGACGTTGAGGAAGGCTCGACTGTTGAATTTGACAAAGTGCTTCTTCTCGACAATGAAGGAGCAATTACAGTTGGAACGCCGACAGTTGAAGGCGCGAAGGTTGTAGCAGAAGTTGTTAACCCCCTCGTAAAAGGAAAGAAAGTTATCGTTTTCAAGATGAAACGCCGCAAGGATTCACGTAAAAAGAACGGTCACCGCCAGAAGTTTACTGAGGTAACAATTAAAGAAGTATTAGCTTAAATTTAAGGAGGAAACATTATGGCACATAAAAAAGGTGTTGGTAGTTCAAAGAACGGACGTGAATCAGCTTCACAACGTTTAGGAGTTAAGATTTGGGGTGGACAAAAGGTAACCGCAGGCAACATCATCGTTCGTCAGCGTGGCACGAAACACAACCCTGGTAAGAACGTTGGCATCGGTAAAGATGACACTCTGTATGCGCTTGTTGACGGAACAGTAAACTTCCACAAGGGAGTACGCAACAAGAGCGTTGTTTCTGTTATTCCAGAAGATAAAGTTACTGAAGCAGAAGCATAAATCGTTTTAATACGATATTTATTCCAAACAAACAGATAAGATCCCGATTCTCGCGAATCGGGATTCTTTTTTTTATAACTCGTCGTGTTGTTGGAGTCGTTCTAATAAAATTTCGATGAGACGCGGCAAAGCAAAATTGGAAAGCGCGGTTTCGTCAACCCATTGATAGTCATCGGGCAGCGTAGGTCGTTGCGTTGTTTCCACCAAGTAAAGATCTGCGAACAAGCGCTGATGCGTTAGGATGTGCTTGACGTTGTTGCAGATTGGCGTTATTGTGCCCGAGAATTTCAAATCATCGAGTTGTTCCACCAACACAAGCTCCCACAATCCTTGCCAAATGTCGCCTTTCGCTCGACGATGGATTGCCGTTTTGCCGTTACACCTTATATAATAATAAATAAGGTGTCGCGTTTTGATATGTTTTAGTTTATTTTTTACGGGAAGCAGTTCGACGCGCGAAGAACGATAGGCTTCGCAAATCGTTTGCAGTGGACAAACATCGCAAACGGGTGCATGCGGAACGCATTGCAATGAACCAAAATCCATCATTGCTTGATTGAAATCGGCAGACTGCTTTTCGGGAACGAGCGATTGTGCAACTGCAAAAAATTCTTTCTTGCCCTGCGTTGTATTGATTGGTGTTTCGATTCCGAAAACACGTGAAAGAATTCTGTAAACGTTGCCATCGACGCACGCAACTGGCAAATCGAAGGCAAACGAACCTATTGCAGCAGCAGTGTACTCCCCTACTCCTTTTAATTTTTGCAGTGATTCGATGGTGTTAGGAAAGCTTCCTAACGCGACTATCTGACGTGCCGCCGTCAGGAGATTGCGTGCACGACTGTAATAACCCAATCCTTGCCAAAGCCGAAGCACGTCATCCTCGCTCGCAGCAGCAAGCGATTCGACGTCGGGAAACGCTTCCATAAACTTAAACCAATAAGATGTTCCCTGCTGGATACGCGTTTGCTGCAGAATGATTTCACTTAACCAAATAGCATACGGAGATTTTGTTCTCCTCCATGGCAAATCGCGACGGTTTTGTGCATACCACGACAGAATTTGATGCGTAAAAGGATGGTTTTGCATGTATAAAATTCTCCGATTTCATCGCAAAAATAACGGATTTGTTTTAAAATATTCTAACAGAGCGACGTAATCTTATTTTTTTTGACAAAAAATAGCGATTAAATCGAGAGTTTTTATTATTTTTGCCTTCAGTATCATGATTTTTATATATCTGAAAAACGATTATGTTAACACTCAAACTGATTAACGAAGAGACTGATCGAGTCATTAAAGGATTAGAGAAAAAACATTTTGCCAACGCACGCGAAGCGATTGACAATGTTCAGGCAATCGACAAGCGTCGTCGCGAAGCCCAAAAAGAGTTAGACGCGAACAAAATGGAAGCAAATCAGCTGGCAAAACAAATTGGACTGCTGATGCGTGAAGGCAAGAAAGACGAAGCCGAGAACGTAAAACAGAAAGTTGCTGCGCTGAAAGCATCCGAAAAAGAACTGAAAGACAAAATGGTGCAAGCCGAACAAGAATTGCATGACCTGCTTTGCACTATTCCAAATATCGCCAACGAGCAAGTTCCTGAAGGTAAAGACGCAAGCGATAACGTTGTTGTAAAAGAAGGAGGCGTGAAGCCTGAACTTCCTGAAGGCGCGCTTTGCCACTGGGATTTGTGTAAAAAATTCAATCTGATTGACTTTGATTTAGGCGTAAAGATTACTGGCGCAGGATTTCCTGTGTACATTGGAAAGATGGCACGCTTTCAGCGCGCGCTCGAAGCATTCTTCCTTGAAGAAGCACGCAAGAGTGGCTATCTGGAGATACAACCTCCGTACGTAGTGAATAAGGATAGCGGTTACGGAACAGGTCAATTACCCGACAAAGAAGGTCAGATGTATCATGCAAACCTCGATGATTTGTATTTAATTCCTACAGCCGAAGTTCCTGTTACAAACATTTTCCGCGATGTTATATTGGAAGAAAAAGATCTTCCAATCAAACGTTGCGCTTACTCTGCATGTTTCCGTAGAGAAGCAGGTAGTTATGGAAAGGATGTACGTGGATTGAATCGCTTGCATCAATTCGATAAAGTTGAAATCGTAAGAATTGACAAGCCAGAACATTCATACGAGAGTCTCGATGAAATGCTTGTGCATGTTGAAGGTTTGATGCAGAAACTTGAATTGCCATACCACATTCTTCGTTTGTGTGGAGGCGATATGAGTTTCACTTCGTCAATCTGCTATGACTTTGAAGTATGGAGCGCTGCCCAACAACGGTGGTTGGAAGTCTCTTCTGTATCAAATTTTGAAAGCTATCAAGCAAACCGATTGAAGTGTCGCTATCGCCGAGATGATGACAAGAAAATCGAACTCTGCCATACGCTGAATGGATCTGCACTCGCTCTGCCGAGAATTGTTGCAGCTATCATCGAAAACAACCAAACTCCAGACGGCATTGTAGTGCCTAAATGTTTGGTTCCATATTGCGGATTCGAAATGCTTGACGATAAAAACTTCTAATCAGCAAGTAAGAGAATAAAAATATTACTACTTAAAATATACAAGAAACATTAAAATTATTACCAAATGAACAAAATCGTAACTAAAAAACAATTCTCTGAGAAAGTTTATCTATTTGAGGTTGAAGCACCGCTAATAGCAAAAAGTCGCAAAGCAGGAAACTTTGTGATCGTCAGAGTAGGAAAAAAAGGCGAACGAATGCCTTTGACAATCGCTGATGCAGACATCGAGCGCGGAACCATTACGTTGGTTGTACAGACTGTTGGTTTGTCGTCAACAAAACTGTGCATGCTGAACGAAGGTGACTACATCGACGACGTAGTTGGACCACTTGGAAATCCAACGCACATCGAAAAATTCGGTACTGTAGTATGCGCTGGTGGTGGTGTTGGTGTTGCGCCAATGCTTCCTATTATCAAAGCGCTGAAACAAGCAGGCAACCGCGTGCTATCTGTACTCGCTGGTCGTTCGAAAGACTTGATTATCATGGAAGATGAGGTACGTGCCAATTCTGATGAAGTGATTATCATGACCGATGATGGCAGTTACGGCGAAAAAGGCGTGGTAACTGTTGGTATGGAGAAGTTCTTCCAGCAAGAGCATGTCGATAAAGCATTTGCTATTGGTCCTCCAATCATGATGAAATTCTGCTGTCTGTTGACACAGAAATATAATATTCCAACCGATGTTTCATTGAATACGATTATGGTTGATGGAACGGGTATGTGCGGAGCTTGCCGTCTGAATATAGGTGGTGAAACTAAATTCGTATGTATCGATGGTCCAGAATTCGATGGCGCACTTGTCGATTGGGATGAGATGTTCAAGCGCATGGGAACATTCAAAGCTGCCGAGCGTGAAGAGATGGAACATCTGCAAGAGCACTTGGATCAGGTTGAAGAAAACCTCTCTGCAAAAGCAAAGCAAGACGCTATCACGATGGATGTTGAACCTACAACCGAAACTGTTGAGGAACTCATCAACCGCGATGCAGCTTGGCGTCAGGAATTGCGTAAAGGCATGAAACCGAAAGAGCGTATGCAAATTGAACGCGTGAAGATGCCTGAACTGGATCCAGTTTATCGCGCAACAACTCGTACAGAGGAAGTCAACATTGGTCTTACTAAGGAGATGGCGCTTACAGAAGCAAAACGCTGTCTTGACTGTCCAAAACCAACTTGCGTAGAAGGCTGTCCTGTAAACGTGAATATTCCTTCGTTTATTAAGAATATAGAACGCGGACAATTCCTCGCTGCAGCAAAAGTGCTGAAGCATACTTCTGCCCTTCCTGCTGTTTGCGGTCGTGTTTGTCCACAAGAAAAACAATGCGAAAGTCGTTGTATCCACCTGAAGATGAACGAACCAGCTGTAGCTATTGGCTATCTGGAGCGCTTTGCTGCAGATTTCGAACGCGAAAGCGGTCAGATGTCGTTGCCAGAAGTTGCACCAGCAAACGGAATCAAAGTTGCCGTTGTCGGTTCTGGTCCTTCAGGATTGAGTTTTGCAGGCGATATGGCGAAGAAAGGTTACGAGGTACACGTATTTGAAGCACTCCACGAAATTGGTGGTGTGTTGAAATATGGTATTCCTGAGTTCCGTCTTCCTAATGCAATCGTTGACGTTGAAATTGATAATCTGAAAAAAATGGGTGTTCAGTTCATGACCGACTGCATTATCGGTAAAACCGTTACTATCGAAGATCTTGAGAAAGATGGTTTCAAAGGAATCTTTGTTGGTTCAGGTGCTGGACTTCCGAATTTCATGAATATTCCAGGTGAAAACTACTTGAATATCATGTCATCTAACGAATATCTTACTCGTATCAACTTGATGGATGCTGCTAACCCTAAGGCAGACACTCCTATCAACTTCGGTAAGAATGTTCTCGTAGTAGGCGGTGGTAATACTGCAATGGACTCTTGTCGTACTGCTAAGCGTCTTGGCGCTAACGTAACGCTCGTTTATCGTAGAAGCGAAGCCGAGATGCCTGCTCGATTGGAAGAAGTGAAACATGCTAAAGAAGAAGGAATCAATTTCTTGACACTTCACAACCCAATCGAATATCTTGCTGACGAAAATGGTGCAGTTTGCGCTGTTAAATTGCAAGAAATGCAGTTAGGCGAAGCTGATGCAAGCGGTCGTCGTCGCCCAGAACCAATTCCTGGCGCAATCAAGACGCTCGACGTTGACCAAGTTATCGTAGCTGTTGGCGTAAGTCCTAACCCACTCGTACCAAAATCAATTTCTGGTCTTGAACTCGGTCGCAAGAATACTATCGCAGTAAACGATGAAATGCAGTCGAGCAGACCCGAATTGTTTGCTGGTGGCGACATCGTTCGCGGTGGTGCAACCGTAATCCTCGCTATGGGCGATGGAAGACGTGCTGCTGCAAACATGGACAAACGTCTCAGCGGTGAGGCTTAGCATTTGGCAAGAAATACCTAAACACATTATATGAATAATAAAGAATTTATCACGCAACTTTCTCGCAGATGTAATCTCTCAACTGCCGAAACACAGCGTCTTACTGCTAATCTAATCAATAGCATTGCAGAGACTCTTGAGAATGGTGATAGCATCAACCTGTCGCAATTCGGCACGTTCGAGGTGAAAAAGCGTATGGAGAGAATCGTTGTAAATCCTGGAACACAACAGCGCATGCTCGTTCCTCCAAAACTTGTAATCAATTTCAAGCCAATTCAGGCAATTAAGGAAAAATTAAAGCAAGGAGGCAACGAAAATGAGTAAACGCAATATTTCTTATTTGGCATCGGTCTTGGCAAATAAAGCCGAGATCAATGCCGAACAAGCAGAGAAATTCATCAAAAACGCGATTTCGGTGCTCAATGATGCTTTGAAAGACGAGAAAAACGTCAAAGTAAAAGGTCTGGGCACATTCAAGGTCATCACGACGCAACAACGTGAGAGTGTGGATGTGAATTCTGGCAAAAGAATTGTTATCGCTGGTCGCGACAAAATAACTTATACGCCTGACACTGCGTTGAAAGATCGCATCAATCGACCATTCGCGCAGTTTGAACCAACGCAACTGAATGATGGCGTGACGATTCCGAATACGGAAACGATCATCGACAATCAGAAAGAAGATGTTTTGCCGACCGAAAATGTTGAAGTAGCTGAACAAGTTGAGGCAGTAGTTCCCGAAATCGCTGCTTTAGGAGAATTCTCGCAACAAGATGAAACGCCATCTCACGAGAATCCGACTCCGCAAGAAACGATTGAAGAGCCTACTCCTGCTGAACCAGTTGTTCCAGAGACTGAAGCTCAAGACGTTGCAGAAGAACCTGTTGCTGTAGAAAAGCAACCTGAGGTAGAGGAAAGCGTCGTTGAAAATCAGGAAGAACCAACGTCAGAAGTGGAAACAAATGAACCGTCAGAAGATGTTGTTGAACCAGCAAAAGACGAAGCTAAACCAGCTGAAGAAGTTGATGAAACACCATCGAATGACGAACCAACTGAAACTCCAAAGAAACGCAGCGTTTGGCCATGGATTATCCTTGCGTTGCTGGCGCTTGGCGTGATTGGTTTTCTATTATTCAATAAAAACGGTAAAACAGAGAATCAGCCCAAACCAATCGATTCGACAGTCGTTCAACAAGACACGACAGTGCAAGAAAAAGAGGAAGTAGATCCTCAAGTTGCGCTCATTGAAAACGCCAACAAATATCCTGGCGTTCGATTGGGTGCATACAAGATTGTCGGCATCGAGAAAGAAGTTACCGTTCTGCCTGGACAAACTTTCGCTGGCATTTCCAAAGCCTATTTTGGACCAGGAATGCAGTGCTATCTCGAAGCAGTAAATAACGGAATCAAATCGGTAGAACCTGGACAAAAGATTCTCATACCAAAAGTTCAAGCAAAAAAGACGAAATAGACATCTCAAAATTTAGCAGTTTGACTTCCTATTTCGCAAGACCACGACACTCGTTGTCGTGGTCTTATTTCTTTCCATAACAGAACATTCATTTGTCCTTCGAATGCGACTTTTTTACAAAAAAAATATAAAAAAATCTTTACAATGATACATTTCAATAAAAAAAATGTATATTTGCTTTTTCAAATTAGAACACTTATAAAATCACTAAATCCACACACTGCGCTATGAAAGAAACAAACGTAACAAACGAGACGCAGAAATATTTCGCTCCATCTGAACTAATTATCAATGAAGATGGTTCAGTCTTTCATCTGCATTTGAAACCAGAATTTCTCGCTGACAAGATTATTCTTGTTGGAGACCCTGGCAGAGTTCCTCTAGTTGCAAGTCATTTCGAACGCACAGAATGCGACGTGGCAAGCAGAGAGTTCCGCACAATCACAGGTTACTACAAAGGAAAACGCATCACCGCGCAATCGACGGGTATCGGATGCGATAATATTGACATCGTGGTCAACGAAATGGATGCTTTAGCAAACATAGATTTCGAAACACGCCATCAAAAAGAAAAATTCCGCCAACTGACGTTCGTTCGCATTGGTACTTGCGGTGGTTTGCAGCCATTTACGCCTGTAGGAACATTTATCGCAAGTCAAAAGAGTATTGGTTTCGATGGTCTCCTCAACTTCTACGCTGGTAGAAACGACGTTTGCGATTTGAAATTTGAAGAAGCATTCAAAAAACACATGAATTGGAATCCCCTACTCTGCGCTCCTTATGTGATCGACAACGATCGCGACCTTCTCAATCGCATCGCTCAAGATGATATGGTACGTGGTGTAACAATCGCATGCGGTGGTTTCTTTGGTCCACAAGGTAGAGAATTACGCATTCCTTTAGCAGATCCTGATCAGAACAAAAAGGTTGAAGCATTCGAATATAACGGATTGAGGATCACTAACTTCGAGATGGAGAGCAGTGCCGTTGCCGGACTGTCACGATTGATGGGACATAAGGCTTTAACTTGCTGCATGGTGATTGCCAATCGACTGGCTAAAGAAGCAAATACTGGTTATAAAAATTCAATCGACGACTTAATTGAACGAGTATTGGATCGCATCTAAAAATGAACAACATTCTTACATTTAACGATACAATATGCGCCATCGCAACTCCTTGCGGTGGCGCTATTGCCATTATACGACTTTCGGGAGAGGATGCCATAAAAATCACTTCCAAGTGTTTCAAATCTGTTAATAACAAATCGCTCGAAGATGTCCAGTCACACACGTTGCACTACGGAAGCATCATCGATGAAAATGGCAAAGAAATAGACGAAGTTCTCGTTTCTGTTTTCCGCGCTCCGCATAGTTACACATCGGAAAATGCAACCGAGATTTCTTTTCACGGAAGTCAATATATCGCGGAAAAAATTCTGCAGACTCTTTTTACTGCAGGCGCACGTCAGGCTACTGCAGGTGAATTTACACAACGCGCCTTCTTAAATGGCAAATTAGATTTGTCACAAGCTGAAGCTGTAGCCGATATGATTGCTGTGACAAATCGTGCGCAACATATTGCTGCTTTTAGTCAGCTAAAAGGTTCTTACGCTGAAAGTCTTAAACAACTGAGAGAGAGATTATTACATCTCACCTCTCTACTAGAACTTGAACTCGACTTTAGCGATCATGAAGAGTTAGAATTCGCCGACAGAACACAGCTTCGCAATCTTACGGAAGAGATTAAAAATCATATTGAAAGTCTAACGAAATCGTTTAGCACTGGCGAGGCAATCAAAAACGGTATTCCGCTCGCCATCATTGGTAACACTAACGTTGGCAAAAGCACACTTCTCAACGTATTGTTACAAGAAAATCGCGCAATCGTAAGCGATATTCACGGAACGACACGCGATACGATTGAGCAAACAACGCAAATCAACGGTCTTACATTCAGGCTCATCGACACTGCAGGCATCCGCGAAACCAACGACGCAATAGAGCGATTGGGAATCGACAGAACTTATCAGAAAATCGATGAGGCAACAATCATTCTCTACGTTACAGATCACTCACCTAATGAACAGGAAATCGCGTCCATTAAACAAATTGCAAAAGGCAAAAAACTAATTTTCGTAATCAATAAAATCGACCTCCACTCCCCTACTGACACGCTTTCAGAACCACACGTCAACATTTCCGCGTTGCACAATACAAACATCGATGAACTAAAAAAAGCGATTTACGAAGCAGCAGCCATTCCTGAAATACAAGAAAATACGCCTATTGTAACCAATTTGCGCCACTATGAAGCGCTAAAACACGCACTCGATTCTATCAATAACGTCAAAGAAAGTTTTAATCTTAATATCTCTGCTGACCTAATTGCCGAAGATTTCCGCGATTGCATCTCCTATCTCGGTGAAATAACTGGCGGAACCATCACTTCTCAAGACGTTCTCACCAATATTTTCTCGCATTTCTGCGTCGGAAAGTAACGGCGGATTTCGTCTGCAAATAAGAGCGCACGCAAGCGACACGACAACGGCATATAAATAGCATACTATCAGGCGAAAAAGCAAATTACAAGCAAAAACAATAAAATTCAAAAGTTGTCGTTTATTTGTTGTAGATATGCTATATTTGTGTTACTATTTTGTTTCTCGCAAAATTTGGGTAACAAAATAACAATCTTAAAATGACAACGCAATGAAAGAAAAGAAAATCAAAGAGCCGATACACGTCAGACAAAAGAAGCTGAGCAACGGCAACATCTCTCTCTATCTCGACATCTACTTCAACGGCAAGCGCAAGTATGAGTTCTTGAAGCTCTATCTCGTACCCGAACGCACGAAGCAAGACAAAGAGAAAAACAGACAGACGATGCAGCTTGCGAACTCAATCAAGTCAAAGCGCATCGTTGATATGCAGAATAAGAGGTTCGAGTTTCAGTCTGAGTTTGCGCCTGAAACGCTCTTTTACCCGTACTATCGTGCAATGTGCAACAAGCGTCTCGGCGTTGAGAGCCGTGGCAACTGGGGCAATTGGTATTCGTGCTTGCATCATCTGCTCAAATACGAGAAAGACGAAAACATCACGTTTGCTGAAATCACGCCCGAATGGGTGCAAGGCTTCAAGAACTATCTCGACAACGAGGCGTGCGCTTGGTCGCACGACTTCCGCAAGCGCATCAAAGACAAACCGCTCGCACGCAATACGAAGCTCTCTTACTTCAACAAGCTGCGTGCGTGTCTCAATCAGGCGTTTGAAGACCGCATCATCGCACACAACCCGATGCGTGGCATCGAGAATTTCAAGCCTGAGGAGGGAACACGAATGTATCTCACAATCGAAGAAGTGCGCAAGCTCGCTCAGACAGACTGCGACTATCCAGGCATCAAGCGTGCGTTTCTCTTTTCGTGTCTGACGGGTCTGCGAAGAAGCGATGTCATCAATCTCACGTGGAGCGAAATCTACGAGCAGAGCGGCTTCACTCGCATCATCTTCAAGCAAGTGAAGACAAAAGGTCAGGAATATCTCGACATCACTGCGCAAGCTGCTCAGCTGCTCGGCAAGCGTGGCAAGCCTGACGAACACCCGTTCACTGACATTCACTCGCCGACTTGCACGAACACTGCGCTCAGAATATGGTGTATGCGTGCAGGCATCGACAAAGACATCACGTTTCACTGCGCACGGCACACGTTCGCTACGATGATGCTCGACTTAGGCACTGACATCTATACAGTCAGCAAGCTGCTCGGTCATCGTGAACTATCGACAACGCAGCTCTACACAAAGGTGCTTGACAAAAACAAGCAGAAAGCGGTGGCGAACATACCTGACATTCTCGGCAATCAGAAATCAGATGACGACAAATCGTAGTCATCTCATCATTTTCGTGCGCTCACGAAAATGCTCGCAAAGCGTTACAAAATGACACGCTTTGAACAGAAAGAAAGGTCGGAGCTTTCATTAAGTCTCTGACCTTTCTTTTTTTTGTAAAGGCGTAATTTCTGCGCATTATTGCAGGAACATCGTTCCTTTGCCCGTCAGCAACCAATGTGCAGAGACGGCGCAATGGTCGATGAGCGGCACCGCCCATCCGATTTCAAAGAACCCTCTGTTCAGGTCTTTGCGCTGCGTGTAGAAGTGCGCTTTGTCGATGCTGTGCTGCGAGCAGTACTCGGTAACAGTGCCGATGAGCTTTCGTTGCTTGCACTCTGCGAACGCATCGAAGAAACGCTGCATCACATCGAGCGTTGTCTGTGAATATACTCTGCGCTTACTCATACTTCAAAATGTCGCATTTGAGCCACATCACGTCATCGTACAGTGCTTCGAGTTCGTGTGCGTCTTCGTTCTTCACTTTGCGTGCATCGATGATGATTGCAATCTGCTTAATCAGCGCATCGACATCGCTTTTTTGTACCTTATTTATAATATAAGAACGCAAAAGGTCTATCACTTTGCGAGAAAGCGCAACCGTCTGCCAATCAGTCTGCGGTCTGAGCTGTTGATGCTCATTGTAGAACTGCTCGATTTTCATCTCATCGAAGACGGTATCACGCACGTCTGTTTCTTCAACGCCTGAGAGAAAGCAGTCGTTGAAGTGCGCTGCGATGTCCTGCGGAATGAGCGCACCGTACTTCGTCTGAAATTCATTGATGTTCACTTTCATACTCATTGCTGTTTAGTGAATGGTCGTTCTTCGTTTGCGTATGGCAGCAACAGATACAGCGTGCTGCCGCTCAGTCTGTACGTCATCTGCTTCGTGTCGGTGATGCTATACGTGCCGTCAGATGTTTTGCCGTAGGCGTAGAGTTTTCCCGATGTGTCAGATGTCGGTCTCAGGTAGAAGTAATAGTCAGAGCGTTCGTCTTCGCTGTTGTTGTATGTGAAGACGTAGTTCATCGTGCCGTCAAACGCACCGCCCGTATTGTTGTGAGCAGAGAGTATCGTTTGCTGCGATGAGTAAACAGAAAAGGTGATGCGCCAATTCTTCTTGATGTCGTTGATGACTGTTTCTTCATAGAACCACACGCCGTCAAGTGCAGAGAGCGCATTCTTCAACTGCGTGTCTTCGATTGCTGTTTGTTGCAACACTTCTTCTTCGTCATCGCCGCCGCAAGCAGTAAGCAAGCACATAGCGGCGAACATTAAAAGCATTCTTTTCATTTCGATACCCTTTCTATTATTGTGAAAAACTTATCTGCTTGCTCTTTGTTATTGCGTATCGCTTCGGCAAGCAGCTTTCTCATCTCTGAGATTTCGTCAATCGCTTTGTCAAGTGTCGATGATGCGTTCACTTGATTTTGGTTGCCCGAAACATTCGTTCCGTTAGACGCAATTTGCGAAATGGTTTCACATTCATCGTCTATCAAAGACGAAATGAGTTTGAGTGTACTTTCGGAAATAGGTCTGCCTTTTTCCCAATTCTGCACTGTTCGGAGTGATACACCACACATATCAGCAAACTGTTGCTGTGTCAAATTGCGTTTTTCTCGAAATTTTTTAATTCGTTCTATTGTGTTCATAATCAATAAGTTAAACAGTTAAACACTCAAATCTGCAAAAAATCTTATGAAATTTTTTCACGAAACGCTTGCATATTTACGAAATAAATTCGTATCTTTGCAGCGCAATACAGATTTGTTTTGCTGCAACACTCGAAAAAGTGCGCTGCAAATTTACAAAAATAGTGCTTAACAAGCGAACATTTAACGAGAAAATTATAAAAATATGTGCAAAAACAAAAGTTTCAAAGAGCTGTATGAGAGCGCAAAGAGCAAGCCGACACCTGCTCAGTCGTTCATCGAGGAGGTCGCTTCGCTTACGCACCGCTCTGCAAACACCGTCAAGATGTGGCTCGTTGGTCGTCAAGAACCCGATGAGCTTGCAAAGAGCATTCTTGCTAATCACTTCAAAGTTGAACCTGCATCGCTTTTCCCGAAGAACGATGCGCAAAACACTGAATTATGAAAAAGATACTGTTGAATTGGCGTTACTACGTGCTGACGCTGCTCGCATTCGTTATGTTTGTCGGCATATTCTCTGAACCTGCCGAAGATGTGCAGAATTGGTGTCTGACGATGCTCACATCGAAAGTCATCGGCTTCGGTGCAGGCTACGTGTTCTACAAGCTGCTCACCCGTTGGGACGAAAGCGGCAAAATCGCTGAAATCAGCGCAATGATAAATGAAGATGACGTATGAGCGTAGAAGAAAGATTGGAGCGCATCGAGCGTTTGGTTATGCTCGGCTCAAAAGACGTGCTGAACGTGCAGGAAGTCGCTTTGTTGATAGGCGTTTCTGAGAGCCGTGTTCGGCATCTGTGCAGCGAACGTGCGCTGCCGTACTACAAGCAGGGACGAAACGTGTATTTCCGCAAATCTGAGGTCGAGAAATATCTGCTCTCAGAGCGAATACCGTCAAACTCTGAAATCAACTCTAAGGCTGCAACGTACTCGAAAATAGGCAATTTTTAATCATTCACTATCAAAACAACAATGCAAATGAAAGAAGTCAAACTGAAACAGATGTCTCTCACGAACTTCAAAGGTCTGAGAGACGTGAGCATCACTTTCAACGATGATGTAACGAGCATTCTCGGCAAGAACGGCTCAGGCAAGACAACAATCTTCGATGCGTTCACGTGGTTGCTGTTCGGCAAGGACAGCGAAGACCGCAAGGCGTTCAACATCAAGACGCTCGACAGCAACGGCAACGCTATCGAGAGACTGCCGCACGAAGTGAGCGCAGTGCTGACTGTTGGCACTGACGAAATCACGCTGCGCAGACGCTTTGTCGAAAAGTGGGTCAAGAAGCGTGGTTCTGCGACAGAGGAGTTCACGGGACACGAAGAAGAACGCTTGTACAACGAGGTGCCGATGTCGCTGAAAGATTGGAATGCTAAGATTGCGGACATCTGCCCTGAGCAGACGTTCAAGTTCATCACCAATCCGCTCTATTTCTCGCAGCAAAAAGCAGACGTGCAACGCTCGATGCTCTTTCGTATGGCAGGTGATGTCTCTGACGCAGACATCGCAAGCGGCAACGCAGAGTTCGAGACGCTGCTTTCTCAGCTGACGGGAAAGACTATGGACGAATACAAGCGTGAAATCGCCAACAAGAAGCGGCGCATCAAGGCTGAGATTGAAGCGATACCCGAACGCATCGATGAGAGAAAGCGAGATATGCCCGAAGCAGAGAATTGGTTGGAGCTGACGACCGCCATTTCTGACAAAGAGTATCAGCTTTCGCAGATTGACGCACAGATTGCTGACAAAAACGCAGCGTATGAGAGCGCAAGCCAGGCACGTCTGAACAAGCAGCGTGAGATTGAAGCACTGCGCTCGCAGCGTTTCGCTCTCGAAGCTCAAATCAGAGAGCGTGTGAGCGCAGACTATTACAAGCAGAATGCTGAGCAGCTGAAACTGACAAACGAAATCGACAAACAGAAAGCAGAGCTGCAACGCATCACAGAGATGCAGAAAGAGAATGAGCAGCGTCTTGCTCAGCTGACTGAGAACCGTCAGAAACTCATCGCTGAATGGCGTGCTATCAAGTCAGAGACGCTGACTTTCGATGACAACGCATTCATCTGCCCAACGTGCAAACGACCGCTCGACATTGAAGACATCGAAGCGAAGCAGCGTGAGATGACTGAGAATTTCAATCAGACAAAGGCGCAGCGTCTCGCTAAGAATACAGAGCAAGGCAAGCTGAACACTGAAAAGATGAAGCAGACAGAGCAGTACATCAACGCTTGCGCTCAGAGCATCGCAAATCTCGAAGCGAAGTTGCAGACGCTGCAAGCAAGCGCATCGGAGAGCAAGGAATTGAGCGTTCCTGACGCATCTCCTGCGATTGAAGCAGATGAGCAGCACAAATCATTGTCGGCGCAGATTGAAGCTCTCACGGGCGAAATCTCGCAGTCTGTTGCTATGCCTGACGTTGATGAGCTGAAAGCGAAAAAGAAGTCTCTCTCTGACGAACTCTCACAACTCAAAATACGTCTCTCTCGCAAAGAAACTATCGAGCGCAATGACGCACGCATCAAGGAGCTTGAAACGCTGCTTCGCTCGCAGAATGAAGAACTCGCACGTCTCGAAGGCATCGAGTTCACGATTGCAGCGTTCAGCAAAGCACGTGTGCAAGCTATCGAGCAGCGCATCAACGGTCTGTTCAAGTTGGTCAAGTTCAAAATGTTCGAGCAACAAATCAACGGCGGCGAAGTCGAGACGTGCATCGCTACGATTGACGGCGTGCCGTACTCAGACCTGAACAACGCAGGCAAAATCAACGGCGGTCTCGACATCATCAACGCAATATGCGAGTTCGAGCAGATAACGGCACCCGTATTCTGCGACAACGCCGAAGCAGTGAACACGCTGCTCTCTACACGTTCACAAATGATACGTCTCGTTGTCTCTGACGATGAGACGCTGACAGTTCAATAATCAATTTTTTATGTTTCACAATTCTAAATTCAACGCAATTATGGCACAGAATGGAAATCTGCCGACCGCTCAGCAAAACAATGCGGTCACGAAGCAGCACAAACCAATTGAGCTGCTGAAATCGATGCTCAATGCACCGTCAGTTCAAGAACAGTTCAACAATGCGCTGCACGAACACAAAGACGCATTCATCGCATCAATCATCGACCTTTGGACTTCGGACAAAGCACTGCAAGGCTGCGCACCGCAAGCAGTCATCGCCGAAGCTCTGCGTGCAGCTGTTATGAAACTGCCGCTCAACAAGGCACTCGGCTTCGCTTACATCGTTGTCTTCAACAACAGCGTCAAGAACGCTGACGGGTCGTGGACGAAAGTGCCGACACCGACATTCGTTCCAGGCTACAAGGGCTACATTCAGCTCGCTATGCGCACGGGACAGTATCGCACAATCAACGCAGACGTGGTCTATGAGGGCGAACTGCTCTCAGTCGATAAGCTGCGTGGCACGATTGATTTCAGCGGCAAGCGCACCTCTGACAAAGTTGTCGGCTACTTCGCCTACATCGAGAATTTGAACGGTTTCTCGAAGACGCTCTATATGTCGCTCAGCGATATGGCAAAGTATGCGAAACGCTATTCGCCGTCAGTGCGCAAGGACACGACAGTCGAACAGCTCGAAGCACTCGCACAGTCGCAGACTGCATCGAAGAAAGTCGGTTGGGAGGGCAACTTCAACGATATGGCAATCAAGACGTGTCTTCGCCGTCTGCTCTCTCACTACGGCTATCTCTCAGTCGAGATGCAAGACGCTATCTCACACGAAATCGAGAGCAGCGAAGCAGACAGAAACGACCTTATCGCTGAGAATGCGAACGTGCAGCAAATCAATCTCGATGCAGCGTCATTCGAGGTCGTTGATGCTGATACGGGCGAAATAAAGAACGCTGACGCAGCTGCTCAGACGAAAGAAGAAGACGAACCCGAATACTAACACTTTAACTCTCACTATCGCTATGGTCTTGAAGTGTCTTGGCTCATCATCTGACGGCAACTGCTATCTGCTTACAGCGTCTGACGGCTCTACGCTCATCATTGAGTGCGGCGTTCAGTTCACGCAAGTCAAAAAGGCTCTGCACTGGTCGCTCGGCGGCGTTGTCGGCTGCTTGGTGAGCCACAGACACAAAGACCACAGCAAGTACATCAAAGACGTTCTATCGTGCGGCATCACGACACTTGCGCTTGAAGACGTGTTCGAGAGCGCACAGCTGAGGAACAGAGTGTGCTGCAAAAGCATTGAGCCGCTGCACGGCTATGTCATCGGCGGCTTCAAGGTCTTCACGCTGCCGATGTGCCACGATGTGCCGTGTCTCGCATTCATAATCGAGCATCGTGAAATGGGTCGCTTGCTGTTCATCACAGACACGATGATGTGCGAATACAAGCTGCCGAAGATGCAGCACATAATGATTGAAGCGAACTACTCTGACGCAATTCTGCAAGCGAACATCGACAACGGTGTTGTTCCTGCATCGATGAAAGACAGATTGCTGCACTCGCATCTCGAATTGAAGACAACGTGCGGCATTCTCACTGCGAACGATTTGTCAGACGTGAACGAAGTCATTCTGCTTCATCTGAGCGGCAACAACTCATCGAAGTTTCAATTCATCGAGACGGTCGAAAGATGCTCAGGAAAGACGACCTACGTAGCGGAGAGCGGCTTTGAGACAACTCTAAGTATAAACCCATATTAAAACAGAAAAGACAATGGAGATTTCAAAAGAAAGACTATCTGCGGCGTTCCGCATCGCAGACGATAACACGAAGAAAGTGCTGCACGCTCTGTTCGGCAAAGACGTTCAGACAGACGAAGCGGACAACAGACCGATAACAGAGCGTGTGAAGTCATACGAAGACGCTTGCAAGTTGCTGCACAAAGTGCCGATGCTTGACAGCTGCGAACTCGCTTTTCACACAGAGAATGCTTTCGGCGAACGACACGACTGCGACTTGCTCGACCTACCTGAACACGTGAAAGCATATATGAAGCTCTGCACTATCTGCGAAGCTCTCAATGAGGGGTGGAAACCGACATACGCAGATAATGAGTATCGCTATTATCCGTGGTTCTACTTCTACACGAAAGAAGAATATGAAGCACTCGATGAAGATGATAAGGAAGAGTGCCGTGTCGTTGGTCGTGCGTACAACAATGCGTATGCGTACGGCGGTCTCGCCTATGCGGGCTCGTACTACGCATCATCGAACTCGTACACGAACTTCGGGTCTCGGCTCGCCTTCAAAACACGTGAGTTAGCGATTTACTGCGGCAAAGCGTTTCTCGATTTATGGTGTGATTATCTGCTTGCGTGATTATGGACGATTACGGGTATATCAAGCTCAGTCGCAAGATAACAGAGATGGACGGCTACTTCGGCGAGCGGTTCAGTCGATGCCAATGTTGGGTCGATTTGTTACTGCTCGCCGAATGGCGACCGCAGCGTCTGTTCTATATCCGTGGCATCAAGGTCGTCATCGAGCGTGGTCAGGTTGCAATCTCGTTCAAAGAACTCTCTCAGCGTTGGCAGATGAGCATCAACACTGTTCGCAAGCGCATTGCAGAGATGATTGACGATGAGCGCATTGAGTGTATCTGCACGCAACCGATAAACGTGTTCAAAATTGTGAAATATAATGATTATCAGGACTGCACCAAAAGTGATACGCAGAAAAACACTGAAAATAAAGCACATACGAGCATTTTTAGCGGTGCGAGTGATACGCAAAATGATACGCAAAGTGATATACAAAGTGATACGCAAAATGATACGCCCTATAAGAATAATAAAGAATATAAAGAAAATAATATAAAAGAAGAAAGTATAAAGAAGAAAAGCGTTTCACGCTTTCTTCCTCCCTCTATCGAAGAAGTCAAAATTTATATTCAAGAAAAAGGGTACGATGTAGATGCTGAGCAGTTCGTGAACTTCTACGAAAGCAAAGGTTGGTTCGTAGGCTCGAACAAGATGAAGAATTGGCACGCTGCCGTAGCGACTTGGCAGAAAAGAAATAGTGAGAGAAAACAGAAAACAAACAAAAACAAGAATGACAATGCAGGAAACTCAGAAAATAAACGTGGCGGCGCTGAAATCATTGCTACTTCGGCGCAAGACTATCAAGGGGACTTTTGATTTCCCTTTGACGCTCGAACAGACGCAAGACGCACTGAGCGCAGCGTATCAGGCTGAGGTTGCTCACAGACGGCAACCATTTGCAGACAGCTCTCTGTTGCAGTCTTACATCGCTACGAGCGCACAGTGGCTCACTGAGCAACAGACGTTCGGCTTGCTGCTCTGCGGTCTTCCAGGCAACGGCAAGACAACGCTCGCAAAAGCAATCGCATCGCTCATCAATGTGCTGAACTTGAAATCGTCTTACGGCGATGCAATGGCGATGCGCATCATCGATGCGAAAGAGCTGACACGACTGAACAGAGAGCATTACGAGCAGTTCAAGCAGTGGCGCAGCGTGCCGATGCTGACGATTGACGATTTAGGCGAAGAACCGACCGAAGTGCTTGACTACGGCAACATCATCTCGCCAGTCATCGACTTGCTGACGTACCGCTACAATGAGCAGCTGACAACGGTGATAACGACTAATCTCATCAAGAAGCAGATACGTGAACGCTACGGCGACCGCATCGCAGACCGCTTCCGTGAGATGATGACGACAATCATCTTCGAGAACTCATCGTACAGAGGTCAAAAATGACGTTTTCCTGCTCTCTCCTGAACTTTCAGCGAAAAGATGAAGACTTTATCGACCGAAACACTGAAACGCTCGGAAAACGCAGGAAACGCAAAAATAACAAACTTAAAAAACGCAATTCAGAATGAAAAGAGAAATCAAATTCAGAGCATTCGGCGCAGGTCTATGGCGATACGGCGACCTGCGAACAGTCGGCAAGCAAACGCAAATCGTAAGCACGAAATACGATATGACGTTCAATATCGACACGAAAACAATCGGACAGTACATCGGCATCAAAGACATCAACGGCGTTGAAATCTTCGAGGGCGACATCGTAAAAGCTATGCCGCACTATGGTCGTAGAACAAAGAAGAACTATACAGTTGTATGGTTCGATGAAAAACTGCAATTCGCATTTTATCGCAAGGATAAAGACGAAGAAACTTTGTTGTCTTTATCTGACATCTACAACAAAGAGATTGAAGTTGTCGGCAACATCTACGAAAACGAGAAAGGAGACGCACAATGAAAAACGTACCGAAAAGAGTGTTCTTGCAAGTCGGTGAGCTGACGCAAGATGAAATCAGAAACGTGGACTTCAATGAGCTTGACGAAGTAACGTGGTGTGCGAACAGAGTTTTTGACACAGACATCGAGTTTGTGCTTGCGCACACTGAGAGATACAAAGAAAAGCGAACATCAACGAGAAAGGAAACGAACAATGAATGAACCGAAGAAAATCTATCTGCAAGTCGGTGAGCAGTACAACGCTGAGAAAGACGATTTCAGAGAGTTCGTCAGCTACGATTGGGAAAAGCACCCGATACACACAAACGACTTGGAGTTCACACGTCTCGACAGCGTGTGGCACGATGCGCAGACAGAAACGCCCGAAGACGGCACCGAAGTGCTTGCAGAGTTCGACATCAGCAATCTGACTTCCTACAAGCCGCATTTCTACGGCGTAGCGAAGTACAAAAAAGGACACGGCTACGATTACCGCTGCGTGTACTATGTCAGCAACAATGTAATCAGGTGGGCGAACATCGAAGATTTGCTACCTAAGAAGAAATAACATAATCAACAAATAAAACGAAGCAACAATGAAAATCTACATTGCAACACCAATCAACGCACGCTCAGAAAGAACGTTCGCTGAAAAGCAGAGAGCAGCAAGGCAACGCTGCAAGCTGCTCAAATCAATCATCGCTGACGATTACGACAAAGACACAGAAATTGTCAGCTTTCTCGATGCAGTGCCGACAACGGCAGGAATGCAAGAACACGAAGTGAGCGAAAGCGAAGCTCTCGGACGCTGCATTTCGCTACTGCTCACGTGCGATGCTATCTATCTCGACCACGCTTGGCAGTCATCGAAAGGCTGCAATCTCGAATACAGAGCAGCGAAAATCTATGGTCTCGACATTCTCGAACACGATAAACTCTGACTGACGTATGGAACTGAAACAGACACAACGACTGAGATTGTTCTACTGCAAAGCGAAAGGCGGCTATGTCGGCGGTATGTGCATCGTAGCAGCGAACTCTGCGCTCGAAGCATACGGCTTGGTATGCGCACACTATGAAATCGTCAGAGACTTCTATCATCTCGAAGACTTCACAGAAATCGAGAATGCTGTTCACGAATGCGCTGCACCATACGTCATCGCAGAATGCTCGCACGAAGGCTAAGAATAATTATAAAATCGTAGAGTATAACAACAGAATATAATATAATATCAAGAATAATAAAACATCGTAGAATATGCTGAAAGGATTTGAAAAGCAGACCGAAGAACTGAACGCATACGAGCTGCAAACTCTCGTTCCCGTCTTGGTCGCAGGTCTAAGGTGCAAAGTCGGAAAACGATGCGCCGTAACAAACAAGTACATCGTGAGAATGCTCAAAGACAAATATCGTGTCTCAGATGTCAGAGTGAGAAAAGTCATCAACTACATTCGCCTGAACGCTCTCGTTCCGTGTCTCGTTGCTACGTCTGACGGCTACTATGTCGCACAGACGGAAGATGAGCTGAGAGACTATGAACAGTCGCTCTACGGTCGTGAGTGCGCCATTCGCAATGTGCGTCTCGCAATCGCAAAGCAGCGTGAACAGACGTTCACACGTGAACCGAACTTATTCAATCAAAATTAAAAAATCGCAATTATGAAAGAGCAAGAAGAAGCTACAAACAAAAGCAAGCAGCAAGTCGAAGCAAGCGGCGAAGAAGAATTTATTCTCGAAGAACTGTTGCAAGACAAAGAGCTGCGCACGCATCTGCAAAAAGTCATCGATGCGCAAGAAAAGCACTATGATTTAGTCGAAAAGTCGCTCAAAGAAGACCAACGACTGCGCTCAACGCCGATACTGAAAATCAGACGTGAGGGAAATCTGAATGTCGATTATCTGCTCGCTGAGTTTCAGCGTGTGCAGGATAGAACTTCGCAACTTTCTGCAAATCAGAGAAATGCAGTCGCCGCTCTCGTATGGAAAGCACTGCAATCGTTGATGAGCGAGAAAATTCAGGCGAAGATGAAGACAGTGAGCGCCGAAAGTGCCGAAGAAATTAAAAAGCAGTAAATTCAAACATCAAAATCAGAATGAGTTATGACACAGCAATGGATTTTAGTAAAAGTGAAAAGTGAGAAAACCGACGAGAAAGGTTTTCAAAAGAAAGTGAGTGAACACTATCTCGTTGATGCACTGACGTTCGCCGAAGCAGAGCAGAGAGCGATGACAGAGCTTGAAGCGTACGGCGATTGCGAAGTCGCAGCCGTGAGCAAGATGAAGCTCGATGAAGTGCGTCTATCAGGCGAGGGAGACTTCTACTTCTACAAAGCGAAAATCGCAATGATTTCGATTGACGAAAAGACGCTGAAAGAGAAAAAGCACAGTATCTATGCGCTCGTTCAGAATGTCAGTCTTGCGGCTGCGCTGAAAGAAGTCGAGACGCTGTATGCACCCGTGAACGGTCAAGTCGAGAAAATCGAGCAAACGCAGATTGTCGATGTGCTGCTTCACGAAAGCACTATTGCAGAGGGTAAAGCTGAGAAACGATGAATGCACGTCAGTTTTACAGCAAGGTCGTAGCGATGCGTGAAGCACAGAAAGAGTACTTCCGCACTCGCAGCACGCAAGCTCTGCAAAAGAGCAAGGCAATCGAGAAAGAGATTGACGATGAGATTAAGCGTGTCGAAACACTGCTCGATGAGCAGGAACAGAAACGACAGCTCAATCTGTTCGGAAATGAGTTCAACGAAAACGAAAGGTAACACACAAATGAAAATGGAAAAGAAAGTAATCATCACACTATCGAAGAAGTTCCCGAAGAAGCACTCAAAGAGCGGTCAGCCGACAGACTTCGCAGAAAAGCTCGCAAACACGCTGCACGACAAAGACGGTTGGCGCAAGCTGCACACTATTCGGCACAACTTCGATATGTGGCAACACAACATCGAGAAAATCAATGCAGGGCGTTTCTTTCTCTCTGTTCGTCAGTGGTCGGCGGCACCGTACCGCAGCAAGCAGGAAGAAATCGAGCGCATCAAGAAGCTCGGCTATCAGCGCATCTCTCTGCGCTATGACAAAGACACTGACACAATCACTGCGCTCATTGACGGCACGAAGAAACTCGAAGACTTCGGCATTCTCAATCTTGCGCACAATGACGGTCTCTCGCCCGAAGACTTCAAAGAGTGGTTCTTCGGCGACTGCTCAGAGAGCAAGACGTTCAACGGCATTATCATTCACTTCACAGATTTCAGATATTAACAGACTATGGCATCAGTAAATATGGCAATAATTGTCGGCTACGTTGGCGATGCGCCACGTGTGCAGACACTACAATCAGGAAGAAAAGTCGCATCATTCTCTATCGCTACGACTGAGAAAGGCTACACGACACGCAGCGGTGTGCAGATACCCGACAAAACAGAGTGGCACAACATCGTCATTTGGGGCAGTCTCGCCGATGTCGTAGAGCGTTTCGTCAGCAAAGGCACGCAGCTCTACGTTCAAGGCAAGATACGCACACGACAGTACACTGACAAAAACGGCGTGAACCGCTTCACGACAGAGATTGAAGCAGAGACAATTCAGATGCTCGACAGAAAGACGCAGAGCAGTCAGCAAGCAACTGCACAACCGCAAGCACAGTACGCAGACGCTCAGCAACAGTCTGACGATGAGAGCAAAGACGATTTACCGTTCTAAACACACTCAATGACTATGGCAGAAATCAAGACAGCAATCGAACTGAACCGCCAGGACAGAGCAGACCTTCTGCACAAGACGCTGCTCAATGAGATGCGTGCTTTGCTCGAACATTGGGACTTCGCATTGAAGCAGCTGCGTGTCAAGTACGACAGCGAGGGCAACATCGAAGACGTACTCATCAACTACGAAGACAGACACAACTACGAGGGCGAAGAACGATACGACAACTCACAGATAATTCAGCAAAGATGAGACACGTTGAAAGCAAGATACAGCAAGACTGCGTGAAGTGGTTCAGGCTGCAATATCCGAAGCTCGCTCTGTTGCTGTTCAGCGTGCCGAATGGCGGCGCAAGACGGCGCATCGAGGGCGCAATCTTGAAAGCAGAGGGTGTTACGGCAGGTGTCTCAGACTTGCTGCTCTTATACCCTGCGAAGCACTTTCACGGTCTCGCAATCGAGATGAAGACGAAGAACGGCGTGCAGCGTGCATCGCAAAAGACGTGGCAGAGCGCAGTCGAGAATGCAGGCTACAAATACATCATTTGCCGCTCTTTTGACGATTTCAAGACACAAATCGACAGTTATCTGCTCTGAAAACGCCGTTTTTTGTTAAATTTTTCTTTTTTTTGAGGAAAAGAGTGCCTAATACGCACTCTTTTTCTTATCTTTGTCTCCAAAAAATAGAAGTATAACACTATGAAAGGTAACGGACAACTCGAAATCGCTCAGTCGGTTATGCTCATTCCGATTTCTCTGCTCGACACGAATGACGGGCAGATTGACGGCGTGCCTGAAAATCCACGTCTCATTCAAGACGATAAGTTCGCAAAGCTGAAACGAAACATCGAGACGTACCCTGAGAATTTGAAATACAACCCGTGCAAGGTTTATCCGCTGAACGGACGTTATGTCGTACTCTGCGGCAATATGCGACTGCGTGCGATGCGTGAGCTGCAACTGTTCGAGAAAGTGCCGTGCATCATCTATGATGAAGACACGCCGACAGAGCGTCTTTGCGCTTACGCTATTCTCGACAACAACTCGTTCGGTCAGTACGATTGGGATATGCTCGCAAACGAATGGGACGCAGCGCAGCTCACTGAGTGGGGCGTTGATATACCGACATTTGCGAAAGAAGAAATCAGCACCGAAGACTTCATCGGCGATGATGAGCTTGACGGCGAGAGAGACGATAAGCCGTTTGTCGCAAAGCTGACGTTCGACAGCGAGAGAGACATCGAGCAGTTTCAACAGAAATACGCAGATGCTCTGAAAGATGAGTTCAAGTGTACAATCAGCATAAGCGGCGGTAAGCTATGAGACTGACGATTGCTTCAAACAAGGCGATACGCTATGCGTGTATGCACTTTCACTATGCGAAAGCAGTGCCAGTGAACACGCTCGGCTACAACGTCTATAACGACAGCGATGAGTGGTGCGGTGTCATTCTCTACGGCACGGGAGCGAACAACAACATCGGCAACAGCTACAATCTGCCGCAAGGCAGCGTGCTTGAACTCGTTCGTGTCGCTCTGAACGGCAAGCAAGAATGCACGTCAAAAGCAGTCTCGATGTCGTTGAAGCAGTTGAAGAAAGATTGTCCGCTTTGCAGGCTTGTTGTCTCGTATGCAGACTGCGACCAAAACCACTTGGGAACAATCTATCAGGCGACAAACTTCATCTATACGGGAACCAATCTGCTCAATCAGCACGATAGCAGTTGGTGGATACACGGCAAACGCTATCACGGGCGCATCATCTCAGATTGGGTGAAAGAACACGGCGGACTGAAAGGTCTCACACGTGAGCAGTTCTTGAAGAAGTATTACGACCCGAACGCAAGACCGCACATCACGCAAGGAAAGCGCAAGTATCTCTACGCTCTCGACAAGAAGATGCGCAAAGAGATTTTGAAGCTCTCGAAGCCGTACCCGAAGACAGATGCAGATTGGCACAAAATAGACAGAAACGAGTTCAAGAAAGAACACGATAAATAACTCAATTATTCACTTAATTCACTAAGAAATGAAACGTTATCAGTTTGATGCTCAAAAGAGCAACAGTGAGAAAACATTCGACTTCGATGCAATCGTATCGTTGATGAATGCAGCTGCGAACAAGGCTTTTCCTGCATCGCTGCCGCTCGAAATTCAGGCGACACTTGCGACTGACGCTGACGGCGACTATCAACCACGTGTGCTTGACAACATCTTTATGGCTTCGCTCTTTATGGAAGACGGCAAGCCGACAACCATTGAATGCACTGTTGCAGATGAGGAAGTTGTCGCTAAGAAAGTCAATAAGATGTGGTGCGAAGACAAACCAATGGCGGCAGTCGTGCGCATCAACCTCAATGAAGTGCTTGCACGACTGAACGAAGCAAATCTCGTTCGCAGAGTGCAGAGTGCGAACTTCACTCTCAGAATGCCGCTTTTTGGCTCTGTTGAACCCGTTTACTGCTTCTACGCAGGAACTGAGCATAACATCGCTCACTTCATTCACGTAGGCGCAGAGAGCGGCAAAATCACTGAATACTAATCACTCGCTCTCTATGAAGTACAGAAAGAACACGTGCGAGCAAGCACGTGAGTACATCTCGGCTCACGGCTTGATTGACTACGGCGGCTCTACGCTCACAGACTTCTTGAAGTCTCTCGGCATCGACCAACGCACATACTATCGTTGGCTGCGTGAGCGCAGAGACTTCGCCGATGCTATCGAGCAAGGGCGTGAAGCGTACAAGAAGACGCTCACGCTCGAACTCTCTGTTACGCTCGCACAGACGGCAAAAGGATATGACAAAGTGCTTGAAGAAACAGAGTACACGCCCGATGCGAATGATGCGAACCGCCCACGCATACGCAAGATGCGAAGACGAACAGTTCACTATGCGCCGAATGTCGGTGCCGCTATCTTCTTGCTGACTAATCTCGACCCTGAACACTATCAGCAACGACAGCGCAATGACATTCATCTCAGAGACAGAGACGATAACGAAATGACGATTGACGAAATCAATGCTGAAATCGCACGTCTCGACAAACTGAACTCGAAAGATATAGACACGAAAGAAGATAATGAATGAGCGCAATCGAGCGAATGCAACGTATATTGCAGTTGAAGCAGATGAGACTAAGGCTCGAAGCTCCAACGTCTTTTGCGTGCTTTCTCGGTTACAGCAATCCGAAGTATCAGGAAGAATGGTTTCACAGACTTATAGCTGAGCGTTGTCAGATGCTGCTTGAAGGGAAAATAAAGAACTTAATGGTGTTTATGCCACCGCAGCACGGGAAATCAGAGATTATTTCACGTGCGTTCCCTGCTTGGGCTCTCGGCAAAAATCCTGACTTGAAGATTGCAGCTTGTTCGTACAGCGCAGACCTTTCGCAGCAATTCTCACGTGCAGTGCAGCGCATCATCGACAGCGATGAGTATCAGCGCATATTCCCTGACACGTACCTGAACGGCTCTAATCGCAGCGACAAAAAAGGCTATCTGCGCAATGTCGATATTTTCGAGACAGTCGAGCATTCAGGCTTCTACAAAGCAGTCGGTGTCGGTGGCTCTCTGACGGGAACGCCCGTTGATATAGCAATCATCGATGACCCAGTGAAAGACGCTGCCGAAGCGAACTCAATCACGTATCGTCAAAAGGTGTGGGAGTGGTACAACACAGTCTTGACAACACGTCTTCACAACAAGTCGCATCAACTGTTCATTATGACACGTTGGCACGAAGACGATTTGGCAGGGCGCATCTTGAAGGCTGAGCCTGACGAATGGCACGTACTCTCAATTCCTGCTATCTGCGAGACAGACAGAGACGGCGGACTGAGCAACAGACACGTTGGCGATGCGCTATGGCCTGAGCGACACTCGCTCGAAAAGCTGCAAAAGCAGAAAGAACGCTCACCACGTGAGTTCAGCGCACTATATCAACAGAGACCCGTCATCGAGGGCGGAAACATCGTCAAAAGAGATTGGTTTCAGCGCATCTCACTCGAAGAATTTACTGCGCTGCGCTTCAATGAGCCGATGCAGTTCTATCTCGATACAGCGTACGGAAAGAAGAAAGAAAAGACTGACAATGACCCGTCAGGCATCATCGCAGTCTGCAAGATACGGCAAAACATCTACATCGCACACGCCGTCAAGATGTGGAAAGAGATGCCCGAACTGCTTCGCTTCTTGCCTGACTATATGTCGGCGCACGGAGCAACGAAAGAGAGCAAGCTGCACGTTGAGCCTAAGGCGAACGGCGAGAGCGTTGTGCAGATGCTCAAAGCTATCAGCACGCTGAACGTGAAAAGAACGCCCGTTCCCGTAGATAGCAAAGAGACACGCTTTCGAGTTGTCTCACCACGCATCGAGTGTGGCAACGTCTATCTCGTTGGCGGTTCTTGGAACGATGACTTCTTAGACGAAGTGTGTGCGTTCCCGTTTGCGCCGCACGATGAGTTTGTTGATATTCTCGGCTACGCTATCAACGACCTCTACGATGAAGATGACGGCATCGATTGGGACAACCTGAGTAAAGACACTTTCGGTTTGTGATTGTGAAACATAAAACATTATATGCGGTATGGTATTGTTCGACTTATTCAGAAACTACATCAATGCTTTGATTGGCAACAATCAAGAGTTTGAAAAGCTGTTGGCTGCGAAAGACATCTCTACGGTCAAGGAAAAGATGACTACGCACATCGACAAAGTGATTGAAGCACGAAAAGAGTATGACACGTTCCAACACGAAATTATGAAGCGTGAGGATAAGGTCATCACTGACAAAAAAGGCAAAATCGTGCGCAAGGAGCATTCGTGGAAGCTGCCTATTCCCTACCCGATTTTCATCAATGAAATCGCTCTCGTTTTTCTCTACGGCAGACCCGTCAAGTGGAAGCAGCTCTCTGACGGCACAGACAATGCGTTCAAAGCGTACAACGATTTCATCAAGGACTCGCACTTCAACTCGAAGATACGTCAGTGCAAGCGCATCGCAGGTTCAGAAACAGAGAGCGCAATGCTCTTTCGATGCTACAAAGACACTGACGGCTCTGCGAAGTGTCAGCTCAGAGTGCTTGCATCGAGCAAGGGCGATGAAATCTATACTCGTTTCGACCAGTACGAAAATCTCATCTCGTTCGCTTGGGGCTACTACGTCAAAGACAATGAAGAAACGCTGACGTATCACTTCGATGTCTATACAAAAAACGTCATCTATCACTGCACGAAGAAGTCGCTCGGTTGGGAAGTTGTTGAAGAAATGAATTTCGTTGGCAAGATACCCGTCATCTACTTCACGCAGGAAAAAGAGTGGAACGGCGTTGAACATCTCATTCATCGTGAAGAATATATGGCTTCACGCACAGCCGACACGAACGACTATTTCAGCGACCCGATTGCGATAATGAGCGCAGACATCATCAAGAATATGCCCGAAAAGAAAGAAGCTGCGAAGCTGCTCATCACGAATGACAGCGAGGGCGTTGATAAGGCTGCGAAATATCTCACTTGGGACAATGCGCCGCAATCGAAGAAAGACGAACTCGAATGGCTCGAAACGCAGATAATGCAGAAATCGTTCACGCCGAACATCACGACAGACAGTCTGAAAAGCGTGTCGCAGCTCTCTGCTAAGGCTCTGCGCACAGTGATGATGCTCGCTGACATCAAGGCATCGAAACGCAAAGAGACGCACGATGAGCTGCTTGACCGCACGTCTTCGCTCATCACTGCAATCATCGGCAACGTGCTGAACGTGTCGCTGCACGCAGAGTGCGAGCGTCTTATTGTCGGACACGAATTTCAGGAGCCGTTCGGCGAAGACATCGCAGACAGCCTGAACAACATCATTCGTGCAGTCGATGCAGGTATTCTCTCTGCCGAAAGCGGCATCGAACTCAATCCGCTCGTTGCTGACGCTCATCGTGAAGCAGAGCGCATCACAGCCGAAAGCGAAGAACGATTGAAGACACAGCAATCAATCTTCGGCGGTGGTGATGATGACGATGCAGGTGCGCAGTCTTACGAAGACGGCGACAATGACGATGAAGACGAAGACACTGACGAAGATGATGAAGAAAACGACAAAAAAGCGTCTCAGAGCGACAAAAAGGCATCTGACGATGAAGATGTCAAGAAGAAAAAGAAAAGCTCAGGAAACGCAGGAAAATAAGCAAATCTGACATTCATTCTGACTGAATGGCGAAGAAGAAATACACAGACGCTTCGGCAAAGCAAGCAACCGTCTTGCGCATCAAGCGCACAGAGGCGTGCGCTGAGAAAGTGAGACAACTGTTCGCTAAGACAGTGAACGACATTCTCGCTCTCAATAAGACTATGCCCACACTCGATGACGGCGAGATGTTCAGCTTCGACAGTCAGTCAATCAAGAAGCAGCAACAAGTCGAACAGCTGCTCAGACGCTTGCGCTCATCTGCGACAATGGCAATCCAAATGGGCTGCAACATCGAGTGGGAAGAAGCGAACAAAGAGTGCGACAAACTGCTTTCTACGTGCTTCGGCAAGCAAGCTCTCTCGAACCCGACATTCACTGCATACACGCAGCGCAATGACGCTGCACGAAACGCATTCATTCAGCGTGTCGAGAAAGGTCTAAAACTCTCTGACAAAGTGTGGAAGTCAGTGCAACAGCTGCGTGAAGAAATGGAGATTGCGATGACAGTCTCTATCGGCGAGGGCGAGAGCGCAAGTTCAATGTCTCGCAAGGTGCGTCAGTATCTGAACGACCCTGACTTGATGTTCAAACGCTTTCGCTATAAGAAAGGTGAAAAGATTGTCGAGGTAACAGACCCCGAAACGGGAGAAACAACGCAGAAAAAGGAAATCATTTGGGGCAAGAAGTGGAAGAAGCGCATCAAAGACCCGAAGACGGGCAAATACAAGTTCATCGACTATGACAAAGACAGCTACAAGACGGGCGCAGGCGTTTACAAATCGTCTGCGAAGAACGCAATGCGTGTCGCCAGGACTGAGACGAACATCGCATACCGCAGAGCCGACAATGAGCGTTGGTCGCAAATGGACTTCGTACTCGGTCAGCGTGTGCAGCTCTCGAAATCGCACCCGAAGCGAGACATCTGCGATAAGCTGCAAGGTGACTATCCGAAAGACTTCGTGTTTGACGGGTGGCATCCGCAGTGCTTTTGCTTCGTTACGCCGATACTCATCGATGAGAGCGAGATGATAAAGATGAATGAAGCGTTCTTGGAGGGTAAGACGTACACGCCAAAAGGAAAGCAAATCACCGACTATCCGCAGAATTTCAAAGATTGGGTATCTGAGCATAAAGATGACATCGCAGCTGCACGTGAACGTGGCACTGAGCCGTATTTCATTCGCAATAACGCAAAGGCGATTGATGACATCATCGACCCGAAACCGCAGAAAGAAAAGCCGCTCACAACGCTCGAAAAAGCGAAGCTCAGACACGAACAGCGCACGCAAGAACAGATTGATGACATCAAGAAGCGTGCAGCTGAGCGTCAAGCGCAGCATCAGAAAATCAAAGACGATGCAAACGCAGTGTTCAGCGAAGCGCAGGAATACGGCGGCGACATCGATTTCAGCGAAATACAGACGCTCATCAAAGAGAATAATCTTACGAAGCTGCCGAATGCGACTGCGATGCTGCAACAGAAAATTGAAGAACAGAAAAAGCAAGAAGCTGCTCTCGGTGATGTACTCTATAACGTGCATAAGTGGCACGGACAATATACGCTCAGCGAGTTGCAAAGCGCACAACAAGCAGTCAAGCACACTATCGGTGCGAATATGACGAAAGACATCACGAAGATGTCGAAGTCTGAACTCATCGCACTGAAAGATAAACTGACATACGAAGCAGATTGGAAGAAGAAGCACCCGAAATATAAGACCGATGCGGTCGTAGAAGAAGCATATCGCAGCAAGCTCAAAGAAGTTGAACACGAAATCCAGTGGGGCGAAATCAACAGACGACACACAGAATATGTAACAAAATACTCTGCTACATTCCCGACACTGACGAATGAGCTGACATCTGCCGTTCAAGCGAAAGACTTCAACGCTGCAAATGCAGCAATCACACGTCTGCAACAGTGGGACAACGTTATTTCAAAACGCTCTCAATATGCGTCTATCTTGGGCGCAGGAAATCGAGGTTTGCTGACAGATGTCGATGCAGCTATCAACAAGAAGAACATTGCATCTGCAACAAACGAGTTGAGCAAACTCAATAGGTGGGAGAAAGTACTGCAATCGCTCTCTGTTGCCAAAGCCGCTAAGCAAACAGCGAAGTTGAAGAAGAAAATCGATGAGTTGCAACAGTGCATTGCAGAGCGAAACATCATCAAAGCTGAAAGTGTCGCAAACGAGATACAGAAACTCACGATGTCTGCACTCGAAGCGTATTGTCAGCAACATTACACTGAAAAGTTCACAGTGAACTCACAAAAGAGTTATGATGAGGTTATGCAGAATTTCGGCAAGGTGACGAAACCCGTTTGGGACAATGCGAGCGAAGACGAAAAACGCTCGTTCGTGGACTATTGCGGCTCACACAGCCGTAGTATGCTCACAGATATGGCAAAAGGACGTAAGAACGTCAGAGTTGAGAGAATGGATAAGATAATGTCGCAAATAAAGTACCCTCACGATATTGTATTGCGTAGCGGTCAAGATTACGAAATGGCTGAACATATATTCAGCAAAGACTTCAAAAATCTGTTGCAAGCAGGTGATGTTGATGCGCTTAACAAGCGTTTTGCAGGTACTGTTGGCAAGAACACTGCTTGTATGTCAACCTCATTCAATGAGCAAGGCGGTTTTACGAAGCAGTTCGAGTTTCATTTTTTCTGCCCGAAAGGTACACCGATGATGAACGTTTATCCGCTTTCGCCGTTCGGTGGCGGACAACGCACTTCTTGGGACGGCGTGTCGTATGGCAAGACTTGGCGAGCTGACGGAGAAACAGAGATACTTCTTGGTCGCAATCTGTTATACAAGTTTATTCGTGCGGAAGCAGGCGCAGGAAAAGGTAGAACAACTCGTATCTACATTCAGATAATCGGCGAAGCAAAATAAAAAAAAGCAGTCTGACGTTTGCTGTTCAGACTGCTTTTTCCTAATAGTTGAAATAGCGTTCGTAATATGGTTGAGCATCGCCGCCGAAAGGCTCAGAAGCGAACTCTGCTATTTTGTCGTGTATGTAATTCTTTACGTATTCTTCCGCTTCATCTGCATTCTTCGCAGATAGAACATCGTGCAACGCTGCATATTCAACACGCCACATATACCACTTGAACTCATCATCATCTTTTTTCAGAGGATTGTCGTTAATGCTTGCTTCACCTTTGTATAGTCGGCAAAGACTTAATAGACCTTTCTTATTCATAATACAAATCTTTGAATTGTTTGACAACTGCAAGCATCTCATCGGGCAATCGTGAGAGTGCTGCTTTCTCTATCTCTTTCGGTATGCCGAACATCGGTTCTGCAATCGAGCCGACTATTGCGCCGACTGTATCGCTATCGCCGCCGTAGCTGACTGCTTTGCGCACTGCGTCTTCAAACGAGTTGCTTTGAAGCACGATGTGCGCTGCGAGCGGCACACAACCCTGACACGTCTCATCGAACACACCTTTCTTCGGTATGTGTTTCTCCCAATCTGTACGATAGAGATGATTGATGTTTGCTCGTATCAGGTGAACTGCTTGCTGAAAGCGTGTCAGACGCACGTCTCGTATCATACGTGCAACAGATAGTGCGCCGATGATGCCCTCTGCGTGCGAGTGCGAGCAAGCGGCAGACGCAATCGCTTCACGTTGGCAGTCAGTCTCGCTGTTGAACGCCCAACCAACGGGCGAAACACGCATCGCTGCGCCGTTGCCGAAGCTATCATACGGCTGCGGATTGTCAGAGCGCAACCAACGGGCGAACGACACGCCGTAACCGCCCATCGGGTGCGGATAGCGTCTGCACCAATCGAGAAGACTATCTTTGTACGGGCGATTGCGCAGAATAGCGTCTGCGACTGCTATCGTGCAGATTGTATCGTCTGTGTATGTGCTGCTCTTTGTGAACAGCGGAAAATCGTAATCAAACGTGTTTCTGAACTCATATACTGAGCCTATGATGTCTCCTATAATTGCGCCTATCATACTTTGCCCCTTTCTTTCGTCTGTTTCTTTGTTTGTAGATGTCCTATCGTGATGATGCACGTCTTATTGCGATACTCGGTCTTGCCGTGCATTGCGTTCGTGAGCGATGTGTAGCGTATGCGCACACGCTCTGCGAGAGCGGCGTTCGAGTATATCGCTTTGAGCGAGCCGAAGAAGTATTCGGTCTCGCCGTCAAGCGGCTCAAAGAGCCTAAGATGAACTACTTTCATATTTTCTTTTCGTTTGCAAAGTTACTAAAAAAGCCGCACAAATCGGCTGCTTTTGACTGAAAACAAAGGATTTGCGCAGCTATTTAACACTCTCATTTGTCCCTATCATAAATCATCGTCTTCAATTCATCGAGTTCTTCTTCTACTTTGTCGAAGAACGCAGTCGAGCGATTAGCGGTCTCTGCTTTGAAGCGTTCAGAGTGATTGTCAGCTGCACGATAGCGAATGCACTCGCAGAGCAGGTCGTACTGTGGCACCGTGAGTGTCAGCGTGAATGTGATTGTCTTCTTTTTCATATCGTCTCTCATTTTGGAAGTTTGTACATCATTGTTTTTGTCGGCAGCGCATCGTGATGCTCGCAGACGTATCTGAACGCATCGTCAATCGTCTTGCACGGTGTCTCAATCTCTGCGGCACGATGACCGAACTTGCTGCGTGCGTCAGGAACGCAGCATAAAACACGTATTCCGTTCGTCTGACGCTCTTTCTCTGTTGTTGCTGTATGATTGCTCATTTCTTTAAGAATTATGCGAGAGAGCGCAGGAAAACACGCCCTCTCGCTGTTAAACTTCGTGTGTACGTCTCTCTGCTCTCTCATCAAGCGTTGATGTTCAGTTCGAGATTGAACTGCTCGTTCAAGAAGCGTGTCATCGCAATGTTTTGCGGAAGCAGCGCAGGAATATCCATTTGGTCTGCTTTGTACAAGTCAGTCGCAGCTGAATAGATGTCCCACACAGTGTTTCTCTGTTTTTCGTGATAGTTCACAAGCAGCGTCTCAGTGAACTTCGAGATTTGCGATTGATTGAGCGGATATGTGCGGTAATCACGAATGTCGCTGTTCTTCGTGTCGCACTTCACACGCATCGCTGTGAGCATTCCGATGAGCAAGAAGCACTGCTCTGCGCTGACTTCGATGTTCATCATTCTCTCTCGCACCTGACGGTCGTGAACAACTATCTGACGGGCATCAACGAGCCACGACTTCACGATGTCGAGTATCTCAGGAATGTCAGGGCATTGCTGACGACCGTTGCCACGCTCTGAGTATGTCGCTGCGTAGTGCTGTGCGTTCAGCATACACTGGTTGTGGCAAATCTTCGTCATCGAGCCGAAGCCGACCTGAATGCCTTTTTGATGAAAAGCGACTGCGAGGTTCGTTGTCTCAGTCTCATCATCGAAGTCAGTGAGACGAATGTTCGCAAACACACGGCGCAAGATGTGCGCTTCGACTGCGTTCTTGCCGTACTGTTCTTCTACTTGCGGAAGCAGCACAACGCCTGGCGTGTTGCGGTCTTTGTTCTGCGCTGCGAACATATCGTAAATCTCGACATTGTAGTTCTGCTCATTGCAGAGTTCGATGATTTGGTTCAGCAACTCGTAGTGATAGATGCCACGCAGCGGCTTGCCGTAGATGTCATTCTCTTTGTGGGTGCGCTCTAACTGTGCGAGGTCGAGCGTCTGTACACGTGCTTTCTCGAAGTCGAAGAAGCGGTTTGTGTCGATTGTCTGTGTCTGAATTGCGTTGTTTGTCATAATGAATTGACTTAACCGTGATGTCGAGGGCTTAAAGGGTTTATTGATTATGTTATTTGATTATCTGTTATAAAAGTTCGACCACTGTCTGTCAAGCTCGCTCGTTTCGACTTCGACTTGCGTGTCGTGATAGCGATTGAGCAGCACTTTGACGAAATTGATTGTGTCGCACGTTTGATTTGCAAGCAGACTGTCGCCGTGCATCAAGCGGATTTGCTCTTGCGCATCGCTCAGATGTGAGAGCATTGCCATTCTTACTTCTAACTTTCTCATATTGCGTTGATGTTTTAGAGTGGGCGGTTGGTGAGACCGCCCGTTACCTTATTTATTTAAGATTGAGTTCTACATACGTTTTGTCATTGTCATCGAGCGGCAGGTTCGTCTTCATCTTATAGATGACGCAGCGTTGTCTGCCGATGAGATTGATTGCTTCATCATACATCTCGCTGTCATCGTGAGCGACTGACTTGCGAATGAGCAAGAAAGCGAGTGTGAGTTTGTCATCATCGAATTTCTTGTAACCAACGATGCGATTGTAGAGTTCTTCGATGATTACGCTCTGCGAGTGCTTTTTCCAATCTGCGCAGAATGCGTCTTTGTCAAGGTCTGTGCAGTCGTAAACTGCGTTTGCTGCGAGATAGTCTTCTTGAAGGACTTTCTTTCCAATTCTCTGTTCAAATTCGTGCTGTAACATAATTGCGTTGAAATTTATTTGTTTGACTTCTTTTTTGCTTTCGGTGCTTGTTAAGCATCGTTTTCTGAGTGCAAAGATATTGACTATTTCCGAAATAGCCAACATTTTGCGCAATTATTTTTCTTAAAAAATCTTAACAAAACACGAAAAGTCCGCTAACTTGTTGGTTTACACACTAATAAAATTTTCCTAAAAAACAAGATTTTTTGGTGCTTGTTAGGCATTTTGTGGAAAATAATCTGTATATTTGCTCCCGAAAAATTATCATTTCATCAAAAAAAGTACAGACTATGAATGAGAAATTACGTAAGCTCTTATCCGACAAATGTAAGGATATGGGATTAACTGACAAGGCACTCGATGAGTTGGCAACGCTCGGCTCAGAGGGTCTTGGCGATGATGTTACTGACGATGACATCACGAAGAAAGCTGACAGTCTCGCAATGTACGGCAAAGCGATGCAAGCCGAAATCACTCGCAAGACACGCAGCAAGTCGAAAACCACAATCAAGCAGCCGTCATCTGACGATGATGAGGACGGCGGTGAGGGTGAGAATGCGGCTCTGAACGCTCTTATCGCAAAGCAGCTTGCGCCGCTGAGCGAGCAGCTGAACGCTCTGAAAAGCGAGAATGATGCTCTCAAAGCAGAGAAAGCGAAAAGCGAACGCAGTGCGTTGATTGCCGACAAAGCCACGAAGCTCGGTCTCCCTGACTATTTAGTCAAGCGTCTCAACTTCGATGAAGAAGCAGACATCGACAAAGAGTTGGCGGACATCAAGCAGGAAATGGTTTCGCACAATCTAATGCCTAAGGATGCGGCGTTAGAAACGGGAGCGAAAGAAGATGCAATGAAAGCAGACGCAAAGTCTTGGGCTGAAAGTCTCCCGAACAAGTAAAAGCATCCGTAGTTTATTCACCCTTTTAATTGTGAGCATTATGGCAATCAATTTCAAAAGCACCGTCTATGACGGACACACGCCTGAGATTTGGCGTGGCGAGTGCAAGATGCTTCCTGGCGGCTTCAAGCCCGTTCAGGACTTCGCAGCAGGTACTGTGCTGCATCGTGGCACTCTGCTCTATGTTGATTTCGATGCGCTGACCGCCGCAGTCATCAAGGTCGCAGCCGTTCTTTCGGGCGGCACGACTAAGAACGTGCGTGTTGCAAAGGGCAATCTCTTTGCAGTCGGCGATGTCATCACGAAAGCAGGTGACGGCTCTGCGACACCGTCTATCGCATCGATTGACACATCTAACGACAGCTACGATGTACTCACTCTCTCGGCTGCCTACACTGGTCTCGCTGAGGGCGATGTCATCGTAGAGAGCGAAGCAGTTAGCGAAGGCTCTGCTACATCTAAGTACACCCCGAATATGATTGTGGGTGCAGTGAAAGAATTTAACGGCAAGGGACTGCCTGCAATCGATGCTGCTTATGATGCAGTCGTATTGTACCCGTCTCTCTCGTTCCCTCTCTTGGACGATTGGTTGAACGGTCCCTGCTTGAAGTCTAACCCGAACATTCTGTTCATCAAACAGTAATCGACTATGGCAAATTTTCAGTATTCTTCCATTTTCGGCGAACTGACTAAGAATGTTCAAGTTCGCTTCGATGCGGTCAGTGAGCTGAACAAAAAGCTCTTTGACAACGTGATTTTCGATGACTATCTCGATTGGGACGTTCCGTCTATCGGTCTGAACTTCGAGGAACTCATCGGAAAGTACAACATCACTGTTGCCGCACCGACCATTGGCGATATGTCGAAAGAGCCTATCTTGGGCAGCGAGGGCATTGAGACGCTGAAAGAGACTATTCTCAATCACGCAATCTCTCTGCCGATGACTATTCAGGACTATCGCAAAGTGCTTCAAATTCTCGACAGCAAGTCGCTGCCTGACAAAACGAAGACACAACAGCTCATCAACCTTATGTGGGGCAACGTGCAGACTGTTGTTTCGTCTGTTCTTGGCAAGCTCGATGTCATCTTCCTGCGTGCGCTCTCTAACGAGGGTGTCTGCGAACTTGACGATGAGAACAACCCCGAAGGCGGTGTTCGTGGCTCTATCAGCTTCAATCAGCCGTCAAGCAACATCGCAAGCGCAACCACCGCTTGGACTGACGACAACAAATCGACTGTTGATTGCTTCGAGGACATTCAAGCAGTCATCGATGCTGCGCAAGACAAAGTTGTCTTCTCGAAGATACTGCTTGCGCCGTCTGTACTCTCGTACATCTGCCGCACAACTCTCATCAAGAAGATGGTTTGGGGCAGCGACAAAGCTGCGAAGATTGTTACTCCACGTGAACTCAATGAGTATATGTTGGAAAACAATCTGCCTATCTTCGTGCCTATCCGCCGTCAGGTTCGTATTCAGAATGGCGTGAACAAGACCCCGTACACACCGTGGAACGCAAAGAACATCGTCTTCGTTCCTGAGGGCAAACTTGGTCTCGTTAAGAACGCTTGGGCGAACAACGAACTGCGTGAGGAACCAGGTGTCGCATACTCGAACTACGGACGCATTCGTGTGTCTCAGTGGGGCGCAGGCGAGACCCAAAACTCGAACGGCGTAGAGTTCACTAAGGCTGAGGCATACGCACTGCCCGTAATCACTGAGATGAACGGCATCTATACTCTCAAAACTCAGGACTAAAACGCTACGCTTATGACTAATCTTATAGCAGTAAGAAGTCTGTGCAACGCTATATGCAACACATTCTATCCTGACGATGCTACAATCAAACTTGTACTGTTCAACGAAAGCATCGATGCAGACGCAGACGCTGTGGCGAAAGACGAACAAATCTTTCGTGTCGCCGTGTCGCTCATTATGGGCTATGTCGAGAGCAGCCGCACTGAAAACGGCGTTTCGACATCTGTGCGTGAAGATGCAATCGAAGATGCAATCAAGTATTGGTGCAACATCTACGGACTTGCTGTTGAAGACGTTCTAAGCGACAGCGTGAGGGTCATCGAAGACGGAACTCACCTTTGGTAACAGAGACTATATGAGAGCGAACGGCACACTGAAATATCTGACGCTCACTGAAAGCGACTTGAATGACTATGGCGAGATAAGCGGCTCTGCTTCGCAAGAATGGAGCGATGCTATCCCGTGCAGCATCAAGGTGAACAGCGACACTCGCAAGGGAACGTATGAAGACGGCGAATTTCGTCAGGCTTCGTATGTCATTCTCATCGAGCTTTCGCAGTTCAACGCTGAGCGCATCAAGATTGAACGTCTTGGTGAAGACTTAGGTGAGCATCGTGTTCTAAGTGTCGAACCTCTCATCTCTGTTGGCAGAGTGCAGATACTCGTTTAATCGCATCGCACGACTGTATGGCTGAAATCGTTACCACACATTCTAAGTACAAAGGCGTTATCGTCAGCAAGTTCAATATGCGCAAGATACGGGACGGCTTGAAGCGTGATATGCAAGACGTGGCAAATCACATCATCAAGCAGCTGACGTACATCGGTGAAGAATGTATCAGAATAGCGAGAGAAAGCGGACAGTACAACGACATAACGGGCAATCTGCGTTCGTCAATCGGCTACGTAGTGCTGTATGACGGCAAAGTCGTGCAGCAAAGCACTGAGAAAGTGTTCAGCGGCGAGCAAGGCAACGGCGAAGCAGGACCACCTGCCGCAAAAGCGTTGCTCAAAAAGCTGCAAACGAAGTTCCCGTACGGCATCACACTCGTTGTGTGCGCAGGAATGAATTACGCAGCTTACGTTGAAAACATCTATCACAAAGATGTACTTACGAGTGCAGAGCTGCGTGCTGAAAGTCTGTTGAAAACATTACTCAAAGGCGTTGTCAAATGATTAAGACTGAAAAGCAAATCGAAAGAGACTTCTTTGCTCTGCTCAAACAGAGCAAACTTGCGAGCGAGATACGAGGGACGCTGTATCGAAGCGAGATGCGCCCGAATGACGCAGAGACGGAAGACATCGTTGTCAAGTTTCTCGCAGGTCTCGATGAGCAAGTACAGTCAGGTGTCGTTATCATCAACGTCTATGTGCCTGACATCTACTATAAGAAAGACGGTCGCAAGGTTGAAGACAAAGAGCGCATCGAGACGCTTGAAGCTCTCATTCTGCAATTTGTCAATGAGAATGATGATGTTGAGTATTGGATGCAGACTGACGGCTCACCTGCTTCGATGAGAGTAGAGAATATAGAGCAGCACGTGATTTATGCAAGAATTAAGTTTAACCGTATAACAGAATAGCATTATGGCAAAGACAAAAATCATTATGTCGTGGTCAAAGTGCAAGATTGAAGTCGGCAAGACGGGCGATGATGACGCAATGGCAACTGAGCTTACGAGCATCGGTGTCATCAACGACAAATCGACCACTCTCGCATCTGCTGACGGCGAAACGCTCACTGCGAAAGCAACGGGCGGCATCGTTGTCGCTGAGGAAGAGGGCGAGCCTGAAATCACACTTACGACCCGTGTGAAAGAGATGTCATTCGAGATTGAAAAGCTCTTTACGGGCGCAACAGTCTCTGAGGACGAAAGCGAACTCACCGTAACGACTAACGTTGTCGGCGAGGATTTCTCTGTGAAGCTGACACCGAAGAACATCGGCGCAATCGGTATCAAAATTCGCCGTGCGCACGTATCGTTCAGACCTGGAAGCTCTGAGGAAGAGGGTTCTTACGTTGACCTTACTTTCAAGGTTCTTGCTTGCGATGACGGCGAACTATATAAGAAGTTCAAAGTCGCTGCATCTGACTGGGAGTAAAACTCTTTTCTGTACGATAGACGTGTGGAGAGACACCCCTTTGCTGTTCGGTAGGAGAGAACAGCTTTCATCGTGGCGTGGAGCAGTCGGCAGCTCGTTTGGTTCATATCCAAAAGGTCGCAGGTTCGAGTCCTGCCGCCGCAACAAGTACATATTTCATTTTTGACAAAGTATGGAGCAGACGATTGAGAGCAGGGTCGCCACTGCCATTCTTGAAAAGGCGATAGACAGCATTGAGATTGAGGGCAAGACTTACGATATTGCACCGCCCTCAGTTGCAACGCTCATTCTTATATCAGAGTTGGTCTCTACGCTTCCCGTTGTAGAGCGAGTGCCGAAAGAGCAAGTCGTTTATTCTGTTTTGCACAATGCGAAAGACTTCGCTGCACTCGGCGACATCTGCGCCATACTCATTCTCGGAGCCAAAAATCTTACTGAGCAGCGTGAAGAAGTCGAAGAACAGACGTTCTTGCACTTCTTCAAACGCAAAAGAAAGGTCGTCAAGACAATAGACCGCAAGGCGGAACTCGCACGCTACATTCTTGAAAATATGCGCCCGACAACGATTTTCAACATCATCGTCAAGCGACTGCAAGATATGGAGGTCGGCGATTTTTTCGCCATTACCACTTCCCTAAGCGAGGCAAACATTCTCAAACCGACAAAGGAGGAAGTGGAAAAGTCCTAAACGACAGCATTTGGGCGACAGTTCTTGGCATTGCGAAGACATTCGGCGTATCAGAGAAATACGCACTCTACGAAATCAGCTATCAGAATGCGATAATGTATTCGAGAGCGATGCCGATGCCGAACGATGTGAGCGATGACGCAGACAGACCGCTATATGATGAGCGTTTTGATGCGAACGACCCGAACAATGCGAGATTTAACGATTTTGAAGACGAAGAAATAGTGAGAATATGACGAACGAAGACGGAACATTGAGCTTTGGGACTGCCATTGATATGAGCGGTTTCGATGAGGGTACTGCTCAAATAGAGCAGAAAGTTGGCGAACTCGGCAGCAAAGCTGAGGGTATGTCTGCGCAGATACACGAAATGCTCACGAACGTTCCGCACGTCAATATAGACATCATCACGAACGCTTCGCAGTCTCTCGCTGAAATCGATGCAGGTTTCAACGAGATAGACAAAGTTGTTGATACGAACAAAGCAGCTATCAATCAGCTCGAAGCTGAGTACAAGCGTCTCGGCAAGCTCGCAGGCGAGTACTTTATGCAGGGCGATGATAAGACTGCGAAAGCGTTGCAAGATGAGCAGCGTGCAATCAAAGCAAATATCAAGCTGCGCAAGCAGATAGTCGATGAAAGCGCAAAGACAGCTGACGCACTCGCTGAGACCGAACGCAAGCTGAAAGAAGAAGCAGCTGCGGCAGAGCAAGCGTCAGGCTCTACGATGTCGCTCAGAAAGCGTCTGCGTATGCTGCGTGAACAGCTCGTTCAAATGGAAGCAGACGGTCAGCGTGGCACCGCCGCTTACAGACAGCTGCAAGAAGAAGCAGGTGCGCTCACTGACGCTTGGGGCGATGCTACTAATCAGGCGAACATTCTTGCTCACGACCAACGTGGAATGCAGGGTATTCTCTCAGGTCTTTCAGGTCTTTCGGGTGCATTCTTAGCAGCGCAAGGCACTGTTTCGATGTTTGTCGGCGAGAATGAAGACTTGCAGAAAATTATGGTGAAGATACAGTCTTTGATGTCTATCACTATGGGTCTGCAACAAGTTCAACAGACGCTCGACAAAGACAGCGCATTCAAGCTCGTTACGCTCGCAGGTATCAAAGAGTGGTACAACAAGCTGCTCGCCGTAGGTCGTGGAGAGCAAATCGCTGACACAGCTGCTACGGCAGCAAGCACTGTTGCTACGGCTGCGAACGCTACATCTACGACAGCGAATGCAGCTGCGAAAAAAGCGCAGTCAGTCGCTACGGGCGAAGCGTCTGTTGCTACGGCTGCGAACACCGTAGGTCAAGCAGCGAACACGACAGCGGCGGTCGCAGGAACAGCTGCGAACATCGGTCTCGCAGGTGCGTTTCGTATGGTCGGCGCAGCGATTAAGAGCATTCCCGTCTTCGGTTGGATTGTCGCTGCTATCAGTGCAATCATCGCCGTTGTGTCTCACTTTATCAGCAAGGCGAACGAAGCAGACGAAGAACTCAAAGAGCAGCAAGAACTGCTCAAAGAGGGTCGTAAGGCGTACATCAACGCCGCAATGGAGATTGACAACTATCGCACGAAAATCGAGACGTTCAACGGCACTAAGCGAGAGGAAAAAGCACTCGTTGATGAGCTGAACTCGAAGTACGGCTCTGCTATGGGCTACTACAACTCGCTCTCTCAGTGGAAAGACGTGTTGAAGCAGAAAGGCGAAGCGTACTGCAATATGCTGCTCAAAGAAGCCGAAGCGCAAGCGTTGCTCACGAAAGTAACGGAAGCGTACATTCATCTGCAAGAAGTCAAAGACAAAGCAGCGAACGGCGATTATGACACGAAGTGGTACAATCCGCTCACTTGGTTTGGCGATAATGCGCAAGAAGCAACGCAGAAAGCGCAAGACGAACTCACGAAATGGCAAGACAAATACAAAGATGTGATGAAAGACGTGCAAGACATCAAGTCTTCAAGCTCGCTTGGTGGCTTCACTGCACCGTCTGCAACATCAAAATCGGGCAAAAGCGGCTCATCGTTCGACCCTGCAAAGGCGGCTCTCGAACAAAAGAAAGCTATCGATGACTATAACGAAGCAGTCAAGAAGTATCTCTCAGATGCGCAGAAAGAGCAGAATGCTCTCATCATCGAGGGTCAGAAAGACGGCTTGGTGAAGGAACTGAACACTATCAGACAATCGACACAACAGAAACTCGATGCTTGGGAAGACCAACTGAAACAGCTCGCCGAAGTGCGCAAGAACGCTCTCAAAACGGTGTATATGAGCAAGAACGGCGCAACCGAAGTCGGTTGGGCGAACTCTGACGCAGGAAAGAAAAGCATCGAACAGTACAAGCAAGAACTGCTCGAAGATGAAAATCTCTCAAAAGAGTACTATGCAGTGCGTGCGCAAATCACTGAGAATGGCGAAGCGCAGATTGCAGCCGTGCGTCAGAAATACGATGATGCACTCATCGAGCAGTTCGGCAACAAGCGACAGAAAGAAGAACTGTTGCTCAGACAGTGGTATGAGAAAATGAAGAACATACCGCCTGAATATCTCGATGAAGCAATCAGACAAATGGACGAAGCATTTTCGCAGATAGACAGCGAAGACTTCAAGAAGATGATTGATTGGGAGAGCGTCTTCGGTAATCTCGAAAATCAGAGCATTCAGTCGATTGCGCTCAATCTTGAACGTGTGAAACAGTACTTCGCAGCGAACAAAGACAGTATGTCAGGCACTGAAATCAAGGACTTTGAAGATGCAATCAAGAAAGCCGAAGACGAAATCGCTGCGAGAAACCCGTTCACTGCGCTGCACAAATCGCTGAAAGACATCGCAGCTGCGAAAGATGAGTGGGTCGCTGCGCTCGCAGAAATGAATGAGACGCAAGCAGCTCTCACGCTCGCACAGCAAGAATACAATGACGCTCTCGCTGCGAAGAACGACATCATTGAGCAGATAGACAGCGGTAAGCTGCCGCAAGACGCAAAGGAACTCACAGATGCAGACAACGCTCTGACAGCTGCGACAGATAAACTCGCAAAGGCGCAGGAAAATAACGCAAAAGCAGAGAACCGTGTTGTCTCTGCACGCAATGGCATCACAACATCATACAAGCGTTTCGCTACGAACCTGAAAAGCGTTGGCGGCGTTATCAGCGATGTCGGCGGCAAGGCGAAGAAGCTCGCAAGCGTCTTTTCTGACAACGTAGCAGACAGCATCGGCAAGGCGATAGACTTCACAACTGAGGTCTTAGACGCTACGTCTGACGTTATCTCTGCAATCGGCGATGTCGGCAAGGGCGTTGCAAAGGGCGTAGAGGGCGCAGTGAGTGCGACAGCCGCAGGAACAACAAGCGCAGCCGCCGCAGGTGCAACAGCTATCTCTACAATCGAGAAAGCGAGCGTCATTCTCGCAGTCATCTCTGCCGCTCTGCAAGTCGCTACGGCAATCGCAAACTTGTTCAACAATGACGACCAAAAGCAGAAAGAAATCGAAGCTCTGCAAGAACGCATCGACCAACTGCAATGGGAACTCGACAATCAAGATGCGATGCGTCTTGAAAACAAAATGGGCAACGCCTATGAGCGACTGAAACAGACGCTGAAAGAGACAACAGAGGAAGTGTTGAAACTGCACAGCACGTCTGACGAATACGGCAACACGTGGTCTCGTTGGCTAAAATCGCTCACATATCAGAGCGAAATCTATCAGAAATCAGTCGAGAAAATCGCCGAAGCATACGGCTCAGTCGCTTACACGGCAGACAAAGCACTCGGCGAAGCGAAGTACTCGACTGCACGTGAACAGCTTGAAAATCTCGCTCAGCAACAGTTGCTCATTCAACAGCAAATCAACAAGGAAGCGAGCAAGAAAAAGAGCGATGCGTCTGCAATAGCAGATTGGAGGCGAGACATCACAGAGATTGCCGAAGAAATGGCTTCGCTCATCAACGAGATGCTTGAAGAAATCATCGGCTATACGGCGGAAGACCTGGCAAGCGAACTCGGAGACGCATTCATCGAGGCTGCGAAGACGGGCGAAGACGCAATGGAAGCGTGGCACGAAAAAGTGAACGAAATCGTTGCTGACGTGCTGAAACGAATGCTCGTTCAAAAGTATCTTGAAGAACGCATCGGCTCAATCTTCGACAAATACAAAACGAAGTGGTTCGGCGCAAATGGCGATGAGTACAACGCTCAGGCGGTCATCGAAAGTATGGGCGATTTTGCCAACGACTTGAACAAGGTCGGCGATGAGTTCGAGCAGATATACAATCAGCTGCCTGAACAGCTGCAAAGCATCTTCACAGAGACGGCTGAGCGTGAGGGCGAGAGCAAGGGCATCGCTACGGCTTCGCAAGACAGCGTTGATGAAAACAATGCACGTCTGACGACCATACAAGGGCATACGTACACGCTCGTTCAAGGTATGTCAGAGCTGAACGCTACGAGCAATCAGATTTTGCTGCGTGTTACGGGCATCGAGAGCAACACGAAAGAAGCGAACTCGAAGCTCGATGCGATGAACACACGCATTCGCAATATCGAAAATTCTGTTGATGACATACAGACAAAAGGAATACGCATAAAATCTTAGGTATGACACTTAATGAGTTGCTGAACAAAATCTATGAAGACGGCACCGCTCTCGGAGCGTGTGCATCGTTCACTCGACAGACAACGCTCAATGGCATTGTCGAGATGCTATTCTCTGCGCAGGGCATCGAGTTTTGCACGAAGTACAGATTTCCGTCTATCGATGTGCTGCGTGAGTTCAACAAGTATCACATTGATGAGTTCAACGTCTTCATTGACGCAGGAGAAATCACGCTCACAGACGTGCAGCGTGTCTTCTTGATTGGCGACACTACGGCGCACGTTCGATGCGCTCAGACGCAAAATTACAGCGTCTGTTTGATGCACGGCGCACGTGCCACAGTTGATGCTGACGGCTTCGCAGTCGTGCGCATCGAGAAAGATAAACGCTCGAAAATCGAGACGCACGCACACGCACACGCAAAGTTCTTGAAGTAATACGCAAAGAAGATGAAATACGAGGGCAAACTATTTATCGATGACAAAGACGCTGTACTCGAATACGGAGTCTTCATTGAGCAGTACGGTCTTGGCGGTCTCATTCAGATGCCGTCATTCAAGAAGCTCACATCGACAGAGTGGCCTGAGGAAAACGGCTCAGAGGTCGATTTGCTCTCACCCGTGCTTGACACGAAGCAGTTTCAGCTGAAATTCTGCATCTTGAACGTGCGCTATGCGAACGATTTGTTCAGCGACTTGGCTGACGGCGCATATCACACATTCCGCTTCACTGAACTCGGCAAGACGTACACGCTCAGAATGCTGCAAAACGGCTCGTTCACGCAGTGCATCGAGAAAGGCAAGATGACGCTCACGTTTGCAGACGATTTCCCGACAGTGCCAACGCAAGACGTATCTGAGCTTGACACGTCAGACGTGCGACAAATCGGTTACAGCATCGATGATGTCGAGTTCTACGAGTTCGGCTCGTTCGTACTGAAAGGCACAGACGAAAACATTCAGAAAGCGGCGAATGTTCGTGAGAACCTGAAAATCGATGTCAGCACGCTCGCAGGACTGAAATACGATGCAAGCGAAGTGCGTTTCAAGACGAAAGACGTAACGTTGAAGCTGCTCATCGACGCACCGTCAATCACAGAGTTTTGGAAGCGTTGGAACGCTCTCTTTGCAGTGCTTATGCAGCCCGAAGAACGTGTGTTCTACTATCGTGCGCTGAACGCTGAATACGACTGCTACTATAAGAGCAACAGCGTGTCGAAATTCGAGATACTGCGCAGCGGCAAAGTGTGGTGCGAGTTCAACGTTGTGCTGACGTTCACGAATTGGAACGCTGAGACATCGTGGATGCTGCTTGCGACAGAAGACTTCAACTGGGTCATCACAGAAGACAGCGAAGACCCTGCACGCATTCTCGTAAGACCGAAATCGGGCATCTCGCTGCTCATCTCAGAAGACGGCGCATTCATCATCACTGAGACTGACGACAACAAAATTTATCTCAATAACGCATAAATTTAACAGCTTATGGCAGACCAAAAAATCAGAATTTCAGAGTTGCCGAAATCAACTTCGACTGACGGGTTGATGACAATCGGCGTGAACTCATCGAACGAGAGTGTGCGCATTCCGCTCGGTGACTTGTTGGCAGATTACAACGCTGCCATAACGAAGTCAAACACTGCAACAAGCACTGCGAACGCAGCGAAGACGGCGGCTGCATCTGCAAGTAGCGCAGCGAGTGAAGCTAAGACAACTGCAACGAACGCAAAAAGCACTGCGGAAGCCGTTCAGTCGAAGCTCGAAAGTCTCATCGCCGCAGGGTATGTGTACGCAGGTGTCATCACATCGACAAAGACTGTTGCTTGCTCTGAGAGTGCGAACTTGATGTATCTCGTTGCACCTAATCTCGACAACGAGACAGACACAATCACAGTTACAATCAACAATACGAGCGGCACGAAGCTCGCAGCGCATACATACGAGAATTGGGAGCTGCACGTCTTGACGCTCACGACTGCAAACGGCTACTCTACGACAGACACGCATCTGCGTTTGTGGGGCAAAATCAAGAACTTGATGACAGACGAAGACAGTCTGCCTGAGGCTGTTGCTGAGCTTGAAAAGCCTGACGGCACGAAAGCAGAGACAGTGCTTGCTGCTATCAAGGCGAACACCGAAGCAATCAAGTCATCTGCAAGCAGTGCAACGCTCAATGCACGTCTGTTCGTGAACGCATCGAAGCTGCTCAATCTTTCTTCGAGTACGACACTCGCAGGTGTGCTTGCGAAGATTGATGCGCTCGATGATGCAGGTCTCTACGAGATTTCAGGCGTTGTCATCACGTTTGAGGGCGCAAGCGGTTGGGAGAGTTGGCAGTACAGCGGCAGCGACAAAGTTGATTTTCAGAATACTGACTATTGGCAGAAATTCGGCGGCTCTGCGTCTGTTGGCAACTGCTACAACGTTACGAACGATGTGCCGAAGTCAGGCTACTACACACTCGAAACCGCCATTGCTACGGCGTACTCTAAGGGGTACACGAATGTCGGTATTCAGATAACTTTCGCAATCGCAGAAAATTCGTGGAAGACATATCAGTACATCGGCGAAGACAGCACAGAGACGAACTTCAAGAACGAAAACAATTGGCTCGACCTCGCAGGAATGTCGGCAGGTGCAGAAACGCTCATCAACGTTGATGCGCTCTGCGGTGCTTGCACGTCTGCGTCTTATTACACGCTCGAATATGCAATCGCAGCAATTCAGTCGCTCGCTTCTTCAACGGGTATCACATACGCAAAGAGCGGTCTCGTTATTACGTACAAGACGGGCGAAAACACCTGGGAGACAAAGCAGTTCAAGGGCGTTGAAAGCGACTTCGGCGAAGCAGCTCTTTGGGCAGACTTCGGCGGCGGTGGCTCATCTGACATCGAACTCTCTGACACACCTGCAAAAGACGAACAGAAAGCATTCTCAACGGGCGGCGCATACAACAAAGTACCTGCCGACCTTTCAATCAACACTGAGACAACGGGCGTTGTGAAGCTCAAAATGGTGAACGCAGGCGGCGAAGATGTCGGCAACGAAGTGCAATTCTCAGTCGGCACGGGAACGGGTGGCGACAGCACGATTGTATCATTCATTCCTGAAAACTCGCCGTTCTATGCGAAGTCAGGTGGTGAAGTCATATTGAAAGCAGCCGTGCGCTCTGTTACGACATCGGGCAGCACTGAGACGCTGAACACTATCGAGAAAGTCGAACTCTACGACAGAGACACTTCGCAGTTGTTGCAGACATTCAAGCTCAATCAAGCATCATCGAGCGACCCTGACACGTATGATTTCAGCTTCGATTTGTCTTCGTATTTCTCGCAAGCAGGAACGATGCGCTTCAAGTTCATCGTCTATGATGACACAGACAACACTGGCTCTCGCAATGTGAACGTAACTGCGGTTGACGTTACAATCAAATCAGAGCAGACACTGAACTACACAGCATCAACGGCTGTTGTTGTCGGCGGTACAACGAAGACGCTGCCGATGTATCGCTTTGCGAACAATGCGAGCGACAACGGCATTCTCTGCACGACTGAAATCTATCTTAACGGCAAGTGGGTAACCATTGGCACAGCGACAATCGCAGACACATACTCGCATTCAATCACTATCAACCCGAACAACGTGGACGGCAACGGCACTGCGCTCAAACACGGTGCTTATCGCTTGCGCATACACGGTGAAGACATCTCATCGGGCGTTGTCGGCAACTATCTGCACACTGCAATTATGTGCGTAGATACGTCAAATGAGACACCAATCGTTGTTTCTCGCTACTACACAGAGAGCGAAGACGGCACAGTGAAGCAGTATGAGAGCGTGAGCATCGATTTCGCTGCATATCACGCTACGGAAACGCCCGTATCGGTCGAAGTCTATGACGGCGATGACTTGAAGCAGACAACATCTGCGGCACGCACAAAGACATATACCTACACGCAGCGTGTTGTCGGCGTGAAGACAGACGGCTCTGTTTCACTGAACATCAAGTTCAAGGCGACAGTCGGCACGAAGTCTGCAACGAGCGATGCAGCCGTCTATACTGTGAGCGGCACGCTGCTCGACATCGAGAGCGTATCAGCACAGCTTATGGTTGACATCGATATGTCAAGTCGCTCGAACTCAGACAGCGACAAAAGCATCACATCGGGCGATTACACGCTCACTGTTGTCGGCTCTAACTACTCGACTAACGGCTTCGTTAAAGACAGCTACGGACAATCGACCTACGGCACAGACGCTGACACGGGCATTATGGCACTGCGCATCGCAGAAAATGTTACTGCTTCGCTCGATTACAAGCCGTTCAATCAATCGGCTATGGAGACGAACGGTCTCGCTGTTCAGTTCCGCATTCGCACGAAGCACATCGCAGACGATGACGCAAAGCTCATTTCGTGCATCTCAAACGGCTTCGGCTTCTTCGTTACGGGAAAGAAAGTCGTGTTCACGACAGACAATCAGGCAACAGTGGCACACACAATCGATGCTGCGCTTGCCGAAGACAGCATCACAGACGTTGCAATCGTCATCGAGCCGACATCTCAGGCACCGTACTCAGGCATCGGCGTTGTAAAGATGTATTTTGACGGCGAGCTTATCGGTGCATCGTACTACGAAAGCGGCTCACTGACGAAGCACGCCACACCGATTACGTTTGACGGCACGTATGCAGACTTGTATCTCTACAATCTGCGTGCTTGGGAGACGTACTACTCTTTCGAGCAATGCTTCAACAACTACTTGTTGAAACTCGCCGACACAGACACGATGATTACAGAGTATGAGTTCAATCAGGTGATGTCATCTCAGGCGGCAGAGGGTAAGAGCGCAATCAACAGACCGCAAGCAGCATCGCTCTATGCTATCGGTATTCCGTATTTCGTCATCTGCAAGAACGCAGACACAGAGGACACGACAGAGAATTATCCTGACTATCTCGAAACGCTCAACGGCGACAAAAAGACGAAGTGCATTGTCGATTGCTACGCTTATTTCCCTGACAGACCGTGGCAAGACTTCAAGGCTCTCGGCGTAACGATGACCAATCAGGGAACGACATCTTCGATGCGACCTATCAAGAACATCAAGATGAAGTTCAAGTCTGCCACGATGTCGCTCATTCACTCTGAGAGCGACTATTCGGGCGATGAGCTGACGAAATATCAAGAATGCGCTAAGAACATCGCAAAGAACAGAGTGCAGGTGAAAGAGGGCGGTATGCCAACGAACATCATCACAGTGAAAGTCGATTACTCAGAGAGTGGCGGTGCGAACAACGGCGCATCTACGAATATGTACAACGACTTGCAGCGTGTTCTTGGCTCTGCTTATATGACACCTGCTCAGAATGCGTACACGGGCGATTACGAGCTGAACACGTCAATCGACAGCATACCGTGTGCGTTCTTCCGCACTGACAAAAACTCGGCTGACGCTACTTCGCCGTCAAACGGCTACTTTCACGCAAAGGGCAATTGGAACTTCGACAAAGGCGACCCGAAAGTGTTCGGCTTCGAGGAAGTCGCAGGCTACAATGACGGCTGCTTGAATTACGGTGAGTTCACAGAGCTTATCGCAGAGCGAGACCAATCGCTTGACGATTTCGACAGCTCGATTGATAAGACTGCGTGGGACACTGCGACAGTCTATGTGCTGAGCGAGTTCTGCGGCCCTGAACACAAAGTGTACCGCTATCAGAATGACGCTTGGACTGAGACAACGGGAACAATGACCTACACTTCGGGCAAATGGCGCATCTCAGGCGATGTCGTGAACCCCGTAGAAAACTACGAGCTGCGTGCATACAACGCTCTCGACTGGTTTCAGGGTTGCAACAGCGTTGATGACCTGCTCGAACTCGACAGCAAAGGCAAGCCGATTTGGCTCACTTACTTCGAGAGCCGCTATCCTGACGATGACGATTTGAACGCTGCATACGAAGACGGTCGCAAAGTGCCTTATCAGCTCTATCGTTGGCTGCGCTTTTGTCAAGAATGCAATCATCATCTCACGGCAGATGACGGCGACATCACGCTTGACGGCAACACAGTATCAGGAACGGCTGCGAACCGCTTGTTGAAGTGGAAGCACGAACTGCACAACTATGCGAACGTGCATTCAGTCATCTGCTATCACATCTTCACTGACTACATCGCAGCTGTTGACCAACGCTCGAAGAATATGATGGTCGGCTTCTATCTCGACACTGACGGCGTTGTGCGAATGTATCTCAATCATCTCTATGACGGCGACACAGTGCTTGGTTCTGACAACGACTGTGGTCTGACAATTCCTGCGCTGCTCGACCCGAACAACGATGAGCAAGGCTTCTATCAGGGACACGACAGCGTGCTGTTCGTGCAGACTGCCGCCGCCGATTACATTTGGCTCAAAGACTATTCGTCAGACAGCGACACGTCAGACAGCACGAAGACAACGACTGTTGCAACGATTGCAGCCGCAATGCGCTCAGTCGCTCTGAGCAGCGGTCTGAAACTATTCTCGCCTGACGGACTTGAAAAGTATTGGATAACAGACCGCCTATCGAAGTGGCCTAAGCTCGTTTCATCGTTTGACGGCTTGCGCAAGTACGTAGAACACTCTGTTGCCAACGACAACTACTTCTACGCTCTGCACGGTCTATCAATACAGCGACTGAGAGACTTCATTAAGACACGTTTCCGTTTCAGAGACGGCTTCTATCAGTGTGGCTCTACGTTCGACAGCGCAGCGTCTATGCGTTGCACGGGCACGAATATGAGCATCACAATCACAGCTGCGAAAGACGGCTACTTCGGTCTCGGTGTCGATACAGCATCGAGCGCACGTGAGAGCGTCTATCTGAAAGAGGGTGAGACTGCAACGCTGCACTCTAACAACACGAACACGGGAAGCGGCGTTATGCTCTACGTCTTCGGTGCAGACCGCATCGGAACGCTCGACCTGACGAATGCGACACCGAAGCAGAGCGGTTGGGACATCTCAGAGTGTGTGCTGCTTCAAAAGCTCATCATCGGCGGCGAAGAATACACACCTGCATCTGACAACGGCGATGAGCTGAACACGCTCAATCTCGGTCAGCTGCCGTTCTTGACACACATCGATGCACGCAATCTCAGCTCGCTCACTTCGATTGATGCAACATATTGTCCCCGACTTGAAGAAGTCTATGCGCTCGGCACTGGCTTGCAGTCGTTCACGGCGGCAGAGACATCGCCTATTGCGAAGCTGCAACTACCTGACACGATGACTGCGCTGACGCTCGTCAATCTGCCGTTGCTCTCTTACACGGGCGATGCAGACACTGACGGACTGACATTCGAGGGACTTTCTGCAATCACACGTCTCTCGCTCTCAGGTTGCCCGAAAATCGACACGTACACGCTGCTCAGCAACATCGTTGCAGACGGTGCGAGCATCACTGCGCTCAGCGTGCCTGACATCACGGTAACGGCTGACACGACCATTCTTGACGCATTGATGAGTTCAGGCGCAGTCGGCATCAACACCGACATCGACAACGCTTGCGATGGTCTGAGCGGCACGTGGACGCTTGCGCATCTCGTAGAAGACGATGTGCTTGCTACGTTGCAGACTTATTTCCCGAAACTCACAATCAACAACTCGCAATACACAATGATTGTGTTCGATGACACAGCGAGCGACCCTGCGAACATCACCAATCTCGACAACGGCAGCACGTACAACGATGATGACGGCTACGTTCCGTCAGGACACATCACGAAGATACGTGCGAAGCTCATTCCCGTGAAAGGCAAGCTCAACGAAGACAGCGGCGTATGGGAGGGCGTGAAAGTCAGCGAGAGCAACTATCAGAAACTCGCAGACGGCTCAGACTTCGACTATACAGACAGTCTCGGTGACGGCTTCGATGTGATGATGCGCATTCCGCACTGTTGGTACAAGGGCATCAACGACTTCAAGAACCAAAAGAAGTACATCGCTTGGAGCAGTCTCGACACAGAGCCTATCTCGACATCAACGAAAATCAACCGCAAGACGCTCTCTGACATCTTATATCAGAGCGGTGTCGCAGTCATCGTTACGAAGATAACTGAGGGCGAAAGCGTGCTGACAGATGACGGCATTCTCGCTGCAACGAGCGGCTACAACACGTATCAGCTCGATGTAGAGGGTATGAAGCAGGTGCGTTGGCCTGGACTGAACCACTCGACAATCGGTGCTTGCTTCTTGAACGAAGACGGCATCATTATCTCTGCTTACAATATGGCAATCTCGAACACGCTGTTCGACTTCGTAGAGGGCGATTACATCTTCATCGATGTGCCTGACGGCGCAAAGACGTTCGTTTTCTCATCTGCGAGCGGCAACAGCGAGCTTGAAGCAATCGCAGTCGATAGCAAAGAGATTGAAGCAATCGAACCCGATTGGGTGGAGCAAGAAGAATGCTTGGGCGGCGTATATGAAGCGAGTGTCGATAGCTTGTTGCAGCTGCGCTCAATCTCAGGTGCGACAGTGAAGACGGGAACGGGAACATCTACGACATCGACAGAGTGGACGTATGACAGCAACGGCGACCCGACAAACACGCCCGTCAGCACGCTGAACTACACGCAGAAAGACTTCCAAAACATCTCTCGCAGACGTGGAGCAGGCTTCCAACTCATCGACTACGAAATGTCGAAGTTCGTTGCTATTCTCTACTATTCGTATGTCGGCAACAGAGATGCGCAGCTGCTCTGCGGCTACGGCAAGTCATCAGGTGGAACTACGGGCTACAAAGACACGCTCGGCAACGCCAACTCTGTTCGTGGAACAAGCAATGACGGCAACAAGATACTCGGTTTCGAGGGCTTTATGGCTTGCACGTATGAGTGGATGGACTACGTTGCACGAAATGTCGCATCGTATGAGAGCTTCTATAAGAACGCTTGCATCGGCGGCTCATCTGACAGCGTTAACCATAAGTGGCACATCTACGACCCTATCAAGAAGACAGAGCGTGTCGTTACGGGCATCACAACGTCAGACGGCTACTGCATCGCACGTGTGAAGCACGGTCGTTACTGCGATACTATTCCGTCTAAGTGCAGCACAGATAAGAGCAAATATGCTACTTACTACTGCGACGGAACGTGGTACAATCAATCTACTGGCCGTGTCGTTGGTCGTGCGAGCAGCAATGCGTATGCGGTCGGCGGTCTCGCCTATGCGGACTCGAGCGGCGCATCATCGTACTCGGGCACGTACTTCGGGTCTCGGCTCGCCTTCAGGGGTGAAATCTCCATTGCCGAATAAAGCGTCAAAGCGCAAAGCGTGGCGGTAATTTTTAATTTAGTGAAGAAGAAATATGAAAAGCAAAACGAAAAGCGAAAGCGCAGAGCGTGGGCGTGCTGAACGCCCACCACCTGCGAAGCTCTGAAACTGACGGCAGAGGGGTTCAGTGCCGTGTCGTTGGTCGTGCGAACAACAATGCGAATGCGAACGGCGGTCTCGCCTATGCGAACTCGAACAACGCATCATCGAACTCGAACACGAACAACGGGTCTCGGCTCGCAAACAGAAAGTTGAAGAATATAAATAATCGTCTCTACGGCAAACCGTTACGAGTTGGCGGACAGCTGAGGGCGAGAACCCTGCGCCACGACAAAAGCGAAGTCGCTAAGCGGCATCGGAAAGTCGAAACATCACGATTGGTTGGTAGAGGTTGGTAGGACTTCTTTTTATGAGACAGTCTCGAAGACCTTAGACCAAAGAACCTGAAGGCGGACACACAAAAAGAGTGCATCAATGAAACGCATCGGCTACGTCATCGAAGAAATAACAGAAAGAGCAAATCTCGAAATCTCTTTCGATACGGTCGTTCACGGCACGCTGCGCAAGAACTTGCGTGAGGGTCGTTGGCTGTTGCGTCATCGTGAGCAGTTCTTGGATAGTGTCGCCGAAGAGATAAAGACGGGCAAAGTTGATGTCGGCAGGTGGCACCCGAAGCTCATTCGTGAGGGCGGCAAAGAGCGTAACATTCAAGTCTTCGATATGAAGACACGCATCAAGATAAACGCTGTTATGTCGGTCGTTGATAAGCATCTGAAAAGACGCTTTATACGCACATCGGGCGCATCAATCAAAGGTCGTGGACTTCACGACTTGAAGCACTACATCGAGCGAGATATGAAACAAGACGCTGCGAATATGCGCTACGTCTATAAGTTCGACATCAAGAAGTTCTACGAGACAGTGCAGCAAGAATTTGTGTGCGACTGCATTCGCAGAGTGTTCAAAGACAAACGTCTCATCTCGATACTCGAAGATTTTGTCAGACTGCTTCCCGAAGGATTGTCAATGGGAATGCGTTCTTCGCAAGGTCTGTGCAATCTTCTTCTTTCTGTGTATCTCGACCACATTCTGAAAGACAGATACGGCGTGAAGCACTTCTACCGCTATTGCGATGACGGTGTGATTTTCTCTGCGAACAAGATTTATCTGTGGGAGTGCAGAGACGTGTGCCACGACTGCATTGAAGCGATAGGACAGCGCATCAAGAAGAACGAGAGCGTGTTTCCGATAAGTCTCGGACTTGATTTTCTCGGTTACCGCATCTTCACAACGCATTCGCTGCTCAGAAAGAGAGTGAAGAAGACATACGCAAGAAAGTTCAAGAAAATCAAAAGCCGCAGACGCAGGCAAGAATTAGTCGGTTCGTTCTACGGAATGGCTAAGCACTGCAACGCACGGCATTTAATGAAAAAGTTATTAACAGATGCTGAAATGAGAAAGTTTTCAGAAATGGGAGTGTGCTACACTCCTGCTGACGGCAAGAAGCGTTTTCAAGGCAAGACCGTGCGTCTCGGTGAGATTGTGAACAACGAAATCGAAATTCACGATTATGAGAGAGATGTCAAGACTGCTCACGGCGACCACCGCTATTTGGTGTCGTTCCGTGATGTCAAGACGGGAGACTTCGGCAAGTTCTTCACGAACTCTGACGAATTGAAGTCTATTCTCGACAAAATCGCAGAAATGGAAGACGGTTTCCCGTTTCAAACAATCATAAGAAGCGAAGTCTTTGACGGCGGCAAATTCAAGTACAAATTCACTTAAATCAAGCAGAGCAATGAACAACAGTTTTTATAAGCAATACGGAGCTTCGGAAGCTCAAAACGGAGTTGTTGTCATCAACACGAAGAACGCCGCAGTGTTCTACGGCTTCGCAAAAGACGCTGACGATGATGAGACGGGCTACAACTGGCGCAAGAACTACGACCACGTGCCGACAATCGCAGAAATCAAGTCAGACATCTTCGCACTCATCAACGCACTGACAGATGCGAAGATACTCAGCGGCTACGAGTGGAACTCGAAACCCGTCTATCTCTCGACAGAAAATCAGTTCAATTTCAAGGCTGCATACGACCTCGCAGTGCAGACTGAGGGCGAAACGCTGCCGCTGAAACTCAAACTCGGCGAAGATGCTGACGGCAACGCAGTGTATCACACATTCAAGTCTCTCACAGCATTCGCAGACTTCTACACGTCTGCAATCGCTTACATTCAGACAACACTCAATGACGGTTGGGTGGAGAAAGACGGCATCGATTGGACTGCGTATGAGCTTCTTGAACAGTAAGAACTACGATGAAGTGAACGGGTGCGGTGTGCGCTTAGGTTGGCTCGGTGTCATCAAGCCGCCGCACCACAAATTCTTCAACACACAATGCGAGCTGCACGATGAGCTGTATAATCTCGGCGGCGATGAGCAAGACCGCAAGCGAGCAGACAAACGCTTGTTCGATGATATGCTCAGACACTCGATTGAGTATTACAGCGAGAGCGCATTCAAGCAATGGCGCTACGTCAGCATCGCACTCGCATACTATTTCGCAGTGCGTCTTTTCGGGCGCAGATACTTCAACTATAAATAACACTCACGATGAGAATATCATTCACAACAACAGACAGCACTTGGGCAACGCTCAGCAACGAAGAAATCGACTTCTTAGAGTATTACTCAGTGAGCGAAGACGAAACTACGGGCGTGTACTCAGTAACAATCGGCGTGCTTGAAGATGACAACAGCTATCGTTACAGAGCGTTGATGCAGAAACCGCAGATAACGCTGAAATTCTCGCTTCCGTTCTATGTCGAGATACCCGTTGGCGCACAGTGCGAATATCAAGGCGAGACGTACTATCTGAACACGCCGCAAAACATCAAGAAGAACGGCACCCGACTGCTCGAATACACGCTCACGCTCGGCGGTCTCGAAGACAATATGTCGCTCTACAAGCTGCGCAATACTGTTGACCGCCGCTTGAAGTGGTCGATGTGTGCAACGCCGAAAGAGTTCATCGAAGAAATCGTGAAGAACCTGAACGAGCGAGACGGCGATGACGTGTGGTCAGTTGGTGAGTGCATCGATGCGAACCCGAAGACAGTCGAGTTCAACCATACGAACATCGACAGCGCATTGCAGTCAGTCGCAGACACGTTCGAGACAGAGTGGGAAATCAACGATTATGTCATCTCTCTGCATAAGGTAGAATACTACAAAGATGCGCCGCTCTCGCTGAGCTACGGCAAGGGAAACGGCTTCGTGCCTGGTCTCGGTCGCAGCGCAGCGAGCGATGACAAACCAATCAAGCGTCTCTACGTGCAAGGCGGCGAACGCAATATCGACAGAGCGAACTACAAAGACAGCAACGGCAATCTCGCAGACAGCGCAGCACTGTTGCTGCCGAAGTCGCAGACGTTGGAGTATGAAGGCAGACAGTACACGTCTGACGCAGACGGCTACTATATTGAACGTTCAGATACCGTAAGCGATGCAGTGAAAGAAGACAGTCTCGACTGCTCGGAGACTTATCCCTCACGCATCGGTACGGTGTCGAGCGTTGAAGTCATCAACGAGAGCAAGAACTTCTATGACATCATCGACAACAGTATTCCTGACGCTCTGAACTACTCTGACTGCTTGATTGAGGGCGAAACGATGACTATCATCTTTCAGACTGGTATGCTTGCAGGAAGCGACAAAGAGTTTGAAGTAACGTACAAGCACAGCGAGCGCAGGTTCGAGATTGTTCCACAAGAAATTGACGGCGTTACGATGCCGAACGAGACGTTCAAACCCGTTGCAGGCGACACTTACGCAATCTTCGGCTGTATGTTGCCGCAATCGTACATCTGCGACAACGACAGTCAGACGGGCGCATCTTGGGAGATGTTCAAAGAAGCAGCGAAGTATCTCTACGAGAATGAAGACCAAAAGTTCACATTCTCAGGCACGCTGCAAGCACTGTGGGCGAAGCGCAATTGGGTGAACGTAGGCGGCAAGCTCAAAGTCGGCTCTTACATACACTTCACAGATGAGCAGTTCGCAGCTGACGGCGTTGATATTCGCATCGTAGGCATCAAGGATTTCCTTACATCACCCTACTCTCCTACAATCGAAATCTCGAACTCTGTATCAGGCTCATCGCTATCGTCTCAGCTGCAAGAAATCGCACGTCAGGAAGTCATCATCTCAGAGCAAAAGAAAGCACTCATTCAGTTCACGAAAAGACGCTTCAAAGACGCTCAGGAAACGATGACGATGCTCGAAGAAAGTCTGCTCAATTACTCGAACAGCATCAATCCGATAGCAGTGCAGACAATGGGACTGCTCGTTGGCGATGAGAGCTTGCAGTTCAAGTTCGTCAAGGCGGTAACGGACAGCGAGGGGAATGTCACCTACGAAGATGACACAGACTTTGCAATCACATACGACAACGAAAACAAGCAGCTCTCTGCAAGCGGCTCAATCTTGCAGCACCTGACGCTCGGCATCGACAGCATCAAACCCTCACACGATGCAAGCGAGTACAAGCGTTGGACGATGACTGCTTACGTCTCGGCTGCTCTCGATGACGCATCTGCGAAGTACTATTTCTATGCGAAGTGCAGCAAGACAGATGAGACGGGAGAGTTCCTGCTATCTACGAGCGCAATCGAAATGGAAAGTGTGAGCGGCTACTATCACTTCTTAGTCGGCATTCTCAATTCTGAGTATGAAGATGAGCGCAGCTTTGCAGAGCTGTACGGCTTCACTGAGGTGCTGCCTGGTCGCATCACGACAGACCGCATCGTTTCGACTGACGGTTTGAACTTTCTCGACTTGGCGAAGAATGCGCTGCACATCGGCAACAATAGCACGTACATCGATTGGAACAATCTCGCCGAAGCGGTGCTATCGCTGAAAAACGTTACGATTGAGACAGTCAATTCAGGCGGCACCGTTATGTATCGTTTCAGTGGCGAAGACGGCTCAGGCAATCTCGCAATGGGCAATATCACTTGGGACACGAACGGCAATCTTGTTGTCAGCGGCACTATCAACGCATCGGCAGGAAAGATTGGCGGCTTCCGCATCTCATCGAGCGGCATCACGAATATGGGCGAAGACGGTTCATTCGATGATGATGCTTATATCATATTCAGAAACGACAATTACGGCACGTTCGCAGGTATCGGGGGCAATATGCTACCTGCAACGGCAGGTGGTCTGCGAGCAGTCGCACGTTTCGAGAACCACAATGAGGGCGAAAACGCTTATATAAAAAGCGTGTTTGCCAACTATGCAATCGTAGCGTCTGCGAAGAACTCATATAAGAACTGCGCAATCGCTATGAATGGCGGCTACATTGAAGGTTTTGCGTTAAAAGTGCAGAGCGTAAAAGCGACAGCAACGCTAACGAGAGGAAACAATGTCATTCTCTGTTTGAACAGCTCAGAAATCTCTATCACGCTGCCGAAGATGAGTACGTATGATGACGGCTATTTCATTATGATTAAGAACTTGAACGGCTCAAACGTAAAGATTTTCCCGAACCAATCAGAACACTTCAAGACAGACAGCTCTTATTCGACAACGACAGAGACGTGCAGCTCTTATATCTTTTATGACAGAGGAAGCATCGCACGCTACGGCAAAGACGAATACGATAATCTCGAAAGCGCAGGTGATGCAACGATGTATGTCTATTGCAGAGACATTCAGATAACGAAAGACGATGTTACTTATCGTGGTGCTTGGGTGCAGTGGAAATGCCCACGTGATTGGTAATCTTGGTGAGAGAAAAGTTTTGGTGTTAAATATCGCACTTTTTCCGCAAATCNAGTGCTTATTACGCACTAATTTTACTAACTTTGTACGCAAATTCGCAGACAAATGAATGCACAACAGACAATAGACGTAGCGAGAGGTATCAGCGATGTAGGTATGATGGCCGTAACATCGGCTTTCTTTCTCGTTCTTGCAGCTTTTATGATGATACAGATTTTCAAGTGGTTCAAGTCGATTATCGGTGATATGATAACCGAAAATGGCAAGACGATTGACGCTCTGTTAGAAGAAACGAGAGCGCAAAACACTATGCTTGAAGACGTAGTTGAAGCATTAAAACCTGAAACGGTGCTGCGCATCAAGAACATCAGCAAGACTGAGTTCGATTTGTCTGTTCACGAAGTCTGCGCTATCATCAAGACAGTCAAAGAGCAGAACCACATCGCAGACAGAGCGGCGACAGAGACGAAAGTCGCTACGCTGCTCGTTAATCTGCACGAAGACAGAAACAGCCGTCTCGATTACTTCAAATATAAGGGCAAACCGCTCTCGCAGTACGTCAGGCACGATTGGATTGATTGGGTCAAAGACGTAGTGCTGAAAGAGGTCTATGCTCAGACATCATCGCAAGAACGCACTCGCTCGAATGTCGATGCCGTGTATCGGCGCATCAAACTCGACTTTTATCACAACTTAGACAAATGAAAGTACTTATCGACAATGGACACGGAAGCAACACGTCAGGCAAACGCAGTCCTGACGGCACGCTGCGTGAATACGCATACACACGTGAAATCGCATCACGCATCGTTGAGCGTCTTCAATCGCTCGGCTATGATGCAGAGCGCATCGTAACAGAGACAACAGACGTTCCGCTGTACGAACGCTGCAAGCGTGTGAACAGAATATGCAGACAGCTCGGCACGAAGAACGTGTTGCTCGTTTCAGTGCATCTGAACGCCGCAGGAATGGGCGATTGGCGGTCTGCACGTGGTTGGAGCGTACACATCTCTCTAAACGCATCGAAGCGCAGCAAGCGTCTCGCATCGCTGCTCTGCGCAGCCGCAGAGAATGAGGGGCTGACTATCAGACGACCGATGCCGTCTCAGGATTGGTGGGTGCAAAATCTCGCAATGTGTCGAGATACGTACTGCGCCGCAGTGCTGACTGAAAATCTCTTTCAAGACAACAAGCAAGACGTTGCTTTCTTGCAGAGCGAAGTCGGTAAAGAGAGCATCGTCAATCTGCACATCGAGGGCATCACGGCTTATATCAATGAAATAAATTCATCAAAGTGAGATTTTCTTTTCATACATATTTAATAATAGCTGTGCTGAGTGCCGTGTTATCGTCTTGCGGCACTCAGCGGCAAGCAGTCTCGACAGTCTATCGAGACAGCGTGCAAGTGCAGGTGCAGACGAAAATCGAATGGCGCACAGACACAGTGTTCTTCGAGATACCTGCTCAGACAGCGCAGCGAGAGACACGGGACAGTGTGAGCCATTTGGAAAACGACATCGCTTTCTCTGACGCACGTGTGAACGCTGACGGCTCGCTCTTTCACTCGCTGAACATCAAGAAGCAAAAGAAGCAAAAAGAAGTCAGCACGCCAATCATCTACAAAGACAGCGTGCGCACAGAGTATGAGTACATCGAAGTCAAAGAGCCGCAATACATCGAGAAAGAGCTGAGCAAGGCACAACGGTTCAAGCTGCGTGCGTTCCCGTTCTTGCTGCTCGCTATCGCTGCGATGCTCTGCTATCGCTATCGCAAGAACATAATTTCTATCATATTAAGGTTAATAAAATAGTTAGTTTTAGTATTAGTTTTTTCAGGTAAAAAGACTTTTTCGGCGGTGGTTTGTGAAAATCACCGTCTTTTTTTCGCCGTTTCCGAAAAATCTTCCTATCTTTGCGGCAACATTCAGATTTTGACTTCTGAATTGCGTTGAAGCCGCCCGATGTCGCACTCACACACAAAAGCAACATTGGGCGGTATTTTTTCACTTTTTGTTGCTCGTTTGTTACTCGTAGAGGTCGAGCGAAAAACACGAAACGTCATAACACACTGACAAACAAATACTTTAACGTTTCAAATTTCGCTTACAAGAGATTTTGCGTCGGCAAGTAAAGACACTATAAAAGCATCTTTTTTACCATTTACGCACAAATTTCAAAAATAATGCGTATCTTTGCGACAAAAATCTGTGGCAAGCCACAAATATTATCCGTTTATCATGTATTTTGAAAGAAAACAATATCTAAACCAACTGACGTCAGCAGAAGGAAACGGAATGATAAAAATCATTACCGGCATCAGGCGATGTGGCAAATCATTCCTTCTGTTCAACATCTACAAGCAGCACCTACTATCAAACGGAATACCCGCCGATCATATTATTGAGGTGAATCTGGAGGACAGAAGAAGTAAGAAACTTCGCGATCCGGATGCGTTGCTTGAGTATATCGACTCGCAGATGAAAGACGCAAACAGGTATTACATTCTGATGGATGAAATACAACTGGTTCCGGAATTTGAAGATGTTCTGAACTCTTATCTGCACGTTGAAAACGCCGAAGTGTTTGTCACCGGCTCAAATGCCAAGTTCCTGTCGAAGGATGTCATCACCGAATTCCGTGGCCGCGGGTGGGAAATAAGGGTTCATCCGTTGAGCTTTGCAGAATACTATGCCGGTGTTGGTGGTGAGAAACAGGAAGCACTCGAAAACTATTATCTATATGGTGGACTTCCGGCCGTAGCACAATTAGACAGTCCGGAGGACAAACAGAAATACTTGAAGGAAATTTACGAAACCGTCTATCTCAAAGACGTGCTGCAGCGTAACCATCTCAAAAACGCTGAAGGCATGCAAGAATTGGTCAGGATTCTTGCGTCGTCTATGGGCAGCAGTCTGAATGGGCTGAGAATCTCCAATACCTTCAAGTCAGTAAGCCACGTTGAGATTGGGGTGAAAACCATCAACAATTATCTCGAATTTCTGCAAGATTCTTTCATCATCAGCGAGGCTTTGCGCTATGACGTGAAAGGTAGGAAATACATCGGCACCGAGACTAAATATTATTTTGAGGACATTGGCATAAGAAATGCGGTTATAGGATTCCGTCAAATTGAGTTTAATCACACCATGGAGAATGTGATATTCAACGAGTTATGCAGAATGGGATACAACGTGGATATTGGTTTGGTTGAATCTTTCAGCCGGGATGATAAAGGAAAAACCATTCGCAAGAATCTGGAGATTGATTTTGTTGTTAATCGTCACGACCAACGAGTGTATATCCAATCGGCTTATCGCATGCCCGACGAGGAGAAACTGAACCAAGAATTGGCTTCCTTCCGCAACGTGTCGGACGGATTTCGCAAGATTCTTATTGTGGGCGATCAATACACCTCCCACTACAACGAAGAGGGTATTTACATGATGAGTCTTTTCGATTTCCTTTTGAGTGGTATTGAAGAGTTATAGTAAAACATATTGTAGAAAGCATTTAGTTCATGAATCGTTTACCACTACTCTTGAAACTAACTATTGTTAGTTTAATGCTTCTTTCTTTTTTATCTTGCGGGAATTCTGATGGCGAGAAATTATCCGAGGTTGAACGTTATCTTGACAGACAAGAGAACGATTCTGCCTTCCACCTTTTCAAGACGATAAACTACTCGGAGCTGTCCGATGACGATTCCAAGAACATCTATGCCCTTCTTAGGACGAGAGTGGACTACATTGAGGGATACGACATGGAGTCGGATATGCTCTTAAACCAGTGCCTCAGGCATTTCATCGACAAGAAGGACAACAAAAGGATTGCCGAATGTTATTATTATATAGCAATCTATAATTATGGTCAAGACCAAGTCAAAAAGGCTTTCTGGAACATCTGCAAGGCGGAATACCATGCGGAGCAAACGAACAACATAGCATTGAAACATAAGGTCACTGAGCGTATTCTTGACTGGTATAATACTGCAAAGGAATACAACTCGGCCCTGTCATATGGAAAGAAGAACCTTTATCTGTCCACCCTGGCGGGAGATAAGAACTGGCTGGCTTATGCTTATGGCATGATGGCAAATACATACCACGGACTGGGGCAGATGGAGAAATCAGAGGAGTTCTTCAACAAAAGCATGGAATATCTCAGTTCTGTGTCTCGTAAGGAGCAAGCGCAGTTCTATGTTTCTCTAGGTTCGTCAGTCATCAAAAGCAACCCTACCACAGCGAGAGTATATTTTTCCAAGGCTATCAATGCTAATGAGGACGCCTCGGCCTACTCGGGCCTCGCTATCCTAGAATATCGGGACGGGCACCTGGATACTTCCGAGAAGTACCTGAGAAAGGCTTTGACCACAGACGACGAGTCCACCAGGCTTTTTGTATACAGCAACATGTTGCCGCTGTATTCTTCCAAGGGCGATTACAAGAAGGCTCTAGAATGCTCGATGAATATCAACAATCTGAAGGCAAGGAGTTTCCAGAAACAGAAGGAAGAGAGCCTTACTCAGGTGCAAAAGCAATTCGCAAGCCAAATCGAACATCTGCGTTTCAAACAAAGGCTGTCCGAGGGATTATTCATCGTGATCATCGTCATATTGCTCGTGATAGCCATATACATCTACCTACATTTCAAGAATGAGCATTGGAAGAAAAAGTTTCTTGAGAATCTGATCTTACTGAACGTGTATAAGGACAAGCTAAACAATCTGAAGAAGGACAACTCGTCTGAGAACCCTGCCCTGGAGGAGAAGATTCAGGAGAAAATCGACATCATCCAGAAGCGACAGTCGAAGATTGTACACAATGGGCAAATACTCTACCAAAACATCCTCGATGGCAAGAACACCCTCACATGGAGCAAGAGAGACTATGAGAATTTCCTGGAATACTACAAGGTGGTCGACTTGCCGTTCGTTACCCAGTTGCAGGCCGAGTATGACCATCTTTCCCCTAGGTACCAGCTCTTCCTAGTATTGAAGAACATGGGTAAGACAGAGGAGGAGATACAAGATATCATGGTCATAAGCAGCGGGACTATCAGGACCATCAAATCTCGCATAAAAGCCTCTAAATTAGAATGATATGGGATGTTTCAAAAATTGAAACATCCCATATTTCAAATTGAAACGGAACCGTAACGCTCATCTTTTCTTTCTAGATGGATTTTGAACTACCTTTGCTGTATAAATTCAATTTAAAAAATTTATTTCGCGAATGTAGTTCAAAAAAATCATGGCCATCACATGTTTTTCCATCTTCAAAATGTTCACGATGCAGCTTATGGCGAATATCAAATATATCAAATCGAAGAAGGCTATGGCGGCCATAGCCATGCTCCTTGTCATGATTCCTAATGTCGGCGCACAGCAACGAGATGATTCCTTGAAACTACATATGGAGGACAGCATCTTCACCCTCAGCACCGTCGAGGTCAGGGCGGACAAGGTCATCAAGAAGAACGATGGCATGACGATAATTCCCCGGAAAGAACAATTGAAGCTATCTGCTGATGGCTTCGACGTCATCTACGGCATCATGATTCCCGGACTCGATGTCAATCGTCAAAGAGGAAGCATCGCGAGACTCGGTCAAGAGGTGGCCGTTTATATCAATGGCGAGAAGGCCAACAGTGCAGAGCTTAGGAACATAAAGCCCGGTTCCATCGTCCGCATTGATTATATCGACATCCCTTCGGGCAAGTTTATCAACGATCCGATATCGTTGAACATCATCACCCGTTCTGGCACGCGTGGCGCTTATTATGCCTTTGATGACACACAGTATATCGGCTATATGAGAAACACCTTCAATGCCACTGCACAATGGAATTCCGGGCACTCGAAGATAAGTCTGTTCGCCGGCAATGACATCTCTAACTTTGGCAACGCCGGTTCATCCGAGATGGAGGAGTATGGTTTCCCCGGGCGTAGCGTACTGCGTTCCACGGATGTTCTTGATGGTCGTTACAAGAACAACAACCAGTATCTTCAGCTCAACATAACCAAGTCCGCGAGTACATATAATATGGGTATCAAGGTCTCGGCCGTGCGCGATGAAGCCCCTTTTCAGGTTGTTTCAGGTACAGTCACTGTTTACGATGCGGTGGATGAGACATCGCGCATCCTGAGCGAGAGCTGTTCTTCGCGTAGCTTTTACCCTGCGGTCAACGCCTTTGGCAATTTTGTTCTGCCCAAAAATCAGATGCTTTCGGCGAATGTAGATTTCTCTTATGGTGCCAACCGTTATGACAACGACATCAATGAAGATGACTATCGATTCCTTTCCAATGTCAATGAGGATGTCTGGCAGTTGAAGAGCTCCTTTAGTTATAGCAAGATGGTGAAGTCGCAGAAGTTCAGTCTGGCGATGACCGACAATTACATAAGGAGCAATGCACGCTATACNGGNAGCGTAAACCTTGACCAGCGTTTATACTCGAACGAGGGAATACTTCAGGCCGGATATATGAATAATTTCAGCAAGAATCTCATGTTGAACCTCCAGGCAGGATCGTCATGGCTTCTGTATCGCCTAGAGGGAACCACAAAGACTAGTAAGCTGCTCCCAAGGACAAGCGTCACACTCCGATACACTCCATTCGAACACCACGTTTTCACCCTCAACGCCAACGTGGGCAACAGTTTCCCGACCTTAAACACTTTCAATCAGGTCAGCCTTGGTAGGAATCCTTTCCTCCAACATAGGGGAAACGCGGAGCAGGACATTACACACATCTACAATGTCGGTCTCGCCTATAATGCGTTCTTGAAGAATCTCAAATACCAGTTGATGCTCATCAACAACACCTATATACATCTGGCGGTTCCACAATACGTTGTAGAGGACGATATCATGGTCTCTACATATACCTCTGACGCCAACCTCCACCAGTACATTGCCGTATTCTTTGGCACTTGGAACATCACCGGTGCGCTTGCGCTGAAATCGGAGCTCGCCTATATCCACAACAATTTCAACGGCTATCTTGACAAGAGCAAGGATACATGGAGAATTAGAATCGATGCCACGTACACATACAAGGACATAATGCTCAATGTTTATGGAAAGGTCAAGGAGTATCGTCTCGAGAATACAGGAATCGAGGAGAATGATTTTTTCAGATGGGGTGCAAACGCTAGATATAATCTGGGACGATGGTTACTGGAAGTTGGAGTCAACAACCTATTTACCCCACGTAATTACCTAAAGTCGGCCTATTCCGACGTAAATTATGGTTACGCTCGTTCCACGTTCGACAAGATGGAGCAAGCAAGCGCTTACCTGAAGGTCGCTTGGAGCCTGAATGTCGGAAAGAAAGTGGACCCAGAAAGCAATAACTCCAACAAGATCTATCCAAGTGCCATAATGAAATAAATCTAATGTCACATTCTCGACCTTTACGACATTCATGCACGTACCAGCAAAGACCGACAGATGTCGGAACGCATGACTTCTCTTCTTCGACAATTCATAAAATTGTGGCTTAAGTGCCAAAATAGAGCATGATTCTTTTGTAATTATGATATATAGTATATTTGCTGCCATTCAAAATTATGGCAAAAAACATGCGTTTTCTGCGGCTCAAAACGAGTTGTAAAACGAGGCTTTCAATGGTAGTCAACGATAGTTTTGTAACGACTGCAAGAAATATTTCAACAGTCAATCCTGTAAGAAACGGAATGATGTAATTTCCTTATATTCTTCTAGTTATCACACAGCAAAGATTATTTCAAAAGCCACAGGTATATCCCACAGAACGATTCATCGCTATCTATCATCCAATCAGAAGAGCAAAAGGCTTTTAAAACGTGAGCCTGGCGAGATTGTTGCGCTGATGGACACGACTTACTGGGAGCGCAACTTCGGCGTGGTCGTGATAAAAGATAACATATCGAGCAAAGTCGTGTGGCACAAATTAATAGACCACAAGGAACGCCTGACTGATTACAAAGAGGAGATTGACTACCTCGTGGCAAATGGCTTTACCATAAAAGGCATCGTATCTGACGACCTTAATGGACTTGTAGAGATGTTTCCACAATATAAGTTTCAGCTCTGCCAGTTCCATCAGATACAAACGGTACGAACAAAGCTTACCGGGCATCCCAAGCTGCCTGCATCCATTGAATTGCTGGCCATCGCAAGGGCGATGCATGAAACGGACAAGGAATCATTTATTGACGCACCTGACCTATGGTACGACAAATGGGCAGACTTCTTGGCAGAGCGAAGTTCGAATGCTGACGGGAAAACGTTTTATACCATAAACGGCTTAGAAGCGCTTATTTTAGCCTGAGAAGGAATATGCAAAGGCTGTGGACATACTATGATTTTCCAGATCTTGAACTGCCAAACACAAATAACGCCATTGAAGCACTGTTCTCGGATATTAAGACTAAACTGCGCATACACAAAGGGCTTTCCCTCAAAAGAAGAAAAGCCTTGTTTCAGAATTATTATATGCCGACAACCCGCATAAATAGATGGCGTGTCAGTATTTTCATGCGCTATTTTGGCACTTAATCAAAAAATGCTCTATTTTGACACTTAAACCTAAAATGCTCAAAAAATCCAGACCAGCTATTAGTAAGTTAAACACCTGCGATTAGTGTTTACCTCCTACTTGATTGTCATAACGAGACTTACTTGTTTCTTCTTACCCTTGCACTACCGTCTTCACCAAACACTACATCATAGTGTAGCAACTCCTTGAGAAACTTTTTCCTTCGGTTGTTGCCTATGCAATTCATGAGCGATTGAGCAAGCAAGTACATCTTCGTTTCTCTGACCTCGGGCATATAATTGTTTGGTGCAGGATTACTATCATGAGACTGTGCATTCTTGATAGCAGTTTCTATCAAAGGTATATAATCATGATAGTTATACCCTCCGGGACTAAGCTGACCAAGTACAGTCTTCAAATTCTGCGACTTCCCGCAATCAATGCCACCAAGATCTGACAACTTATGATAAAGCAGCCATACTTCAAAACAAGGATTGCTAACAATCAATGATGTACAAAGATGGTCTTTACAGAACGTAGCTAAATCATTAATTGCGGCTTGTGGCCACTTGTCTACATCTATCACACACCACAACGTATCGCTATCTTCTGGCGAAAGCCCATTCTCCCTAATGTATTTCTCCATACGAGCCTTTACATGGTCGGGTGACGAACCCTTCTCATCATGAGACTGGGGGATATTCATCACCTTGATCCGATCTATCAAATCAAACGGCAGGAGATATTGCACTTCACGCTTGAAACCCTCTGCCACTATGACGAAAAGGCTGTAGTCCCTAACCTTTTCTTCATTTTTGTATATTCCTCTACTTTTGTACGGCATCGTTTGTCTCCCATTTTAAGTCATCAGTATGTCCGAGAAAAGGAATAGCACCGAAACGTCCTTTGAGATAGCCCTTTCTGATATCAAGGTCATTCCTTGGTTTGAAATCGCTAAGTGGATAAAGCGCCGTACTTTGCTCTTCGCGACATTTCTCTGCAAACCAGATTTCATCTGTTCGGCAAGTGATTTTTGCATATAACTAATTGATTACCAATTAGTTATGTATAAAATTTTCACTTTCTAAAAGAGCAATTTACAACGTACTCGAAAATCAAACAACTTACACAAAATCAAATACTTACAAAATAACTTTAGTTCCAAGAATCGCTATCATTTAGGACTATTTTGAACCGTATTTCTACCGCGAGTGTAAAATGGGGTATAAACTTTCAACCTGTTTCGTCATTTTTGGCACTAAGGTGGGACGCCACGGGAAAACCCAAAATCGTCATTTTTGGCACTTTGTGGGACGCAGCGGGAAACAGCGGGACATTGTGGGACAAAAAGTGGGCGAAATAAAAGGATTTAAAGACATATAATAGCGGACATTTGCTTGGGCTTTTGCATGTTTGTCAGTGGCGCGAAGTGCCAATTATTGCACACATAGTGACGGAAGTTTGCTGTTTCTGCCAAAGATCTTGCCCCATTCTGGACGATCATTTTTTGTACTATACACAAAATAATCGAAAAAAGTCTTGGTTATATCGAATTATTTTAGTACTTTTGCATCGTTTTAATGCGGTGTTAAAATGAAGCAAAAATGAATAAGGCTAAAGATATTTCCATATTAGGAAGGCCTATACAGCTGCATGAGCGAAGCAAGGCGCAGATGAAAGGTATCTCCATCGGTGACTCATTGACATATAAGTTCTACGATGGGG